>ERZ773104.1827-NODE-1827-length-26348-cov-4.500551_pt1 | contig 26348 bp, 15 predicted proteins | sample MGYA00511920_ERZ773104 | MGnify/ENA primary metagenome ERZ773104 (study PRJEB29015, sample SAMEA2737857) | human gut metagenome | biome: human gut; feature: human-associated habitat; material: faeces | place: China | collected 2012 ...
CTCGTAAAGGCCAAATTCCTTCAGCAAGTGTCTGGCTGCTGTGTGAACTGTAACGTCCCGATTGCTACTGATTCAATAAAAATGGGATCTACGAAGCCCGCTTCCTAAATCCCTTTAATCCCTTGTAAAACTAATCCTTTAGTTCCTGTATTCCGTCTGTGTTCCATTATGCCGAAGCATTAATGCATATTCTCACGCTTTAATTTCTCAACTTCATCAAAAACCATATCATTCAGCACCTTGATATAGGTCCCCTTCATTCCGGAAGATCTGGATTCAATGACACCTGCACTTTCAAACTTGCGAAGTGCATTTACAATGACAGAACGTGTAATTCCGACACGGTCTGCAATTTTGCTGGCAACAAGGATTCCTTCCATGCCGTCGAGCTCTTCAAAAATATGAACTACCGCTTCCATCTCGGAATAGGAAAGTGTATTGATTGCCGATTTAATCACGGCAAGCTTTCTGGACTCTTCTGCACTCTCTTCGTTCACAGCACGCAGCATTTCAAGTCCGACTACCGTGGTTCCATATTCACAAAGAATAATATCGTCAATATCATACTGCTGATCACACTTGTAAATAAACAGGGTGCCAAGACGTTCGCCTGCAATCTCGATGGGGGTAATGATGGCCTGGAACTTACGGACATTTTCATCCTCAAAGCCCAGTGTTTCAAGGTTCACATTCTCCTTCGTGGAAAGAACTGCCAGAAGACGTTCATTCAGCATACCATCTATAAAGCCGCCTACCTGATCAACAATCAGTTCTGTGATAGATTCTACACCCTCACAGTCACCAACGCCCAACACCTTGCCCTTCTTGCTGATCACCAGTACATTGGAATCAAGAATCTCACACAACACGGAGCAGATATCGTTGAATACAACCTTGCTCGAATTGTTGTTATGAAGAAGCTTTCCGATCTTTCTTGTCTTATCTAATAACTGTACACTACTCATAATTCACGCCTTCCCCGTAACCAGATACAGGCATCACCATTTAACACCTGTTGAACACAGTATAACACGATTGATCTTTATTTACAATGATAATGCGTGAATTTTTGAATAATTTTATACTACTGCTAAAATTTTCAGAAATTATATTCAATAAGGAGTTAATCTTCCTTTTTTTCAATCTTTGTTACATACCCGCAATTTTCATTCATGCAGGCCAGCTTATTTCCCTTATAAAGCATTAAGGAGCCACACTTCGGGCACTTGTCCCCGGATGGCCGCTGCCATACCATAAAATCACACTCAGGTGCGCCAAGACAGCCATAGTACTTTCTGCCCTTACGGGTCATCTTCTGCACCAGATCCTTACCACACTTCGGACAGGCCACGCCGATCTTCTCATAGTATGGCATGGTATTACGGCACTCCGGAAAGCCCGGACAGGCAAGGAATTTACCATGCGGACCGTATTTAATCACCATCTGTCTGCCGCAGAGCTCACAGACCTGATCGGATACCTCATCCTTAATCTCAACCTCAGCAAGCTCCTTTTCAGCAATCTTCACCGCTTCATCCAGATCCGGATAAAAGTTCGAAATAATGGTCTTCCAGTTCGCCTTTCCTTCTTCCACACTGTCTAAGAGGATTTCCATATTCGCGGTAAAGTTCACGTCCACAATACTCGGGAACGCTTCCTTCATGATGTTGTTTACCACTTCACCAAGCTCGGTTACATAAAGGTTCTTATTTTCCTTCACAACATATCTTCTGGCAAGAATCGTTGTAATGGTCGGTGCATAGGTACTCGGACGTCCAATTCCAAGCTCCTCAAGGGCACGGACCAGGGATGCCTCGGTATAGTGCGGAGCAGGCTGTGTGAAATGCTGCTTCTCCTCAAATTCAAGGAGCTTCAGCTTCGAGCGTTCATCGAGTCCCTTTGTTAAGGTATTGGTCTCTTCCTTATCATCCTCCTGGATGTAAACACTCATAAAGCCGTCAAAGACAAGCTTTGATGCCGCTACGGTAAAGCGGTGCTTTCCGGCATCAATCTTTACCGATGTGGTCTCATAAACAGCAGACGTCATCTGGCTTGCAAGAAAACGATTATAAATCAGCTGATATAAGCGCAGCTGGTCTCTGGATAAGGATTCCTTTAATACTACCGGACTGAAGGTAAGGGAAGTCGGACGGATGGCTTCGTGTGCATCCTGAATCTTCTTATTATCCTTACGATCCTCTCTTGTTCCGCCGGCAGCATAGCGGTCTCCGTAATGTTCTTTGATAAAATCTTCTGCCACAGCCTGTGCTTCCTCGGAAATTCTCGTCGAATCGGTACGCAGATAGGTGATGACACCCACCGTTCCGGAGCCTTTGATTTCCACGCCTTCATAAAGCTGCTGTGCAAGACGCATGGTCTTCTGTGTCGAGAAGTTCAGTACCTTGCTGGCTTCCTGCTGTAAGGTTGAGGTAGTAAACGGAAGCGGAGACTTCTTGGTTCGCTCTCCCTTTCTGATTTCGGCAACCTCATAGGAGGCTTCCCTGCACTCCTTCATGATCTCCTCAATCTGTTCCTTACTCTTAATATTCACCTTGCCCTCTTTCGTTCCATAATACTTGGCAACGAGAGGCTTCTTCTCGGAGTCTACCTGTAAGGACGCATCCAGCGTCCAGTATTCCTCCGGGATAAAGCTGTTGATTTCTTCTTCCCGGTCACAGATGATCCTAAGTGCCACAGACTGTACCCGCCCTGCGCTTAAGCCACGTTTCACCTTCGCCCACAGCAATGGGGAAATCCGGTAACCCACCATGCGGTCCAGCATACGTCTTGCCTGCTGGGCATCCACCAGATTCATGTCGATTTCACGTGCATTCTTCAAGGATTCCTTCACGGCATTCTTCGTGATCTCGTTAAAGGTGATACGATATACCTTCTTATCCTCTAACTTCAATGCACAATATAAATGCCATGAAATTGCTTCTCCCTCACGGTCCGGGTCAGTTGCGAGATAGATCTTGTCTGCCTTCTTGACTTCCTTACGCAGATTGGCTAAAATATCGCCCTTGCCACGAATCGTAATATATTTCGGTTCATAATCGTGCTCCACATCAATTCCAAGCTGACTCTTCGGGAAATCCCGTACATGGCCGTTACTCGCCACAACCTCATAACTGCTTCCCAAAAATTTCTTTATAGTTTTCACCTTAGCAGGTGACTCCACGATTACCAGATATTTCGCCATGTTAAACCTCTTTTTTATTAATTAGCTGCATCCCTTCGGATCCTTTGGATCACCGGAACGCTTCTGTATGCTAAAGTCTTAAACCATATACGATTTTACACTATACAATACTTCCGAAAAAGTTTCAAGCAGAAATTTCCGAAATTTTACGAAACGGAAATCTCTGCCTGATGAATTTCTTCCATATATAAGACTTTACTGTTCCGGATTCCACCGGCTAAACCGTTGCCGGGATTCCTGCTTTACTCCAAAAGGAAAAGCTGTGTACGGGTAAAGGTCACGGAATCATATCCACGAACCTCTTTACTTCCTGCGCCTTCCAAACCATCCGGGCGCTCCAGTGCAGAAACCACTTCCACATAAATCTTTGCATTCGTAGCCGCTGTGTTATTCTGAAGTGCAATCACCGGTGCCTTAAACCGGTAAACCTTTCCCTGCCGGATCCGGGAGGCAGACACTTCCGTAAGGGTATTGTCCTGTACCGTCCACAGGCTGCTTGTAAACGGCGTCACCTGTACAACCTCATCTCCCACATTGAGAGTGACCGATCCTGCCGTGTCTTCGTAATAGAATTTTACGTTATACGCATTTGACAGGGTCAGGTTGCTGTTTTTAAACTTAAAATAAACATCCACGGTTTCATCGAGCAGACCGTTCTGTGCCTTGATTTCCTGATCGAACGGAATGCTGATGCTCGATACCTTCGCTTCATCCGTATCAAAGCCTGCCACAATATCCACCTTCAGATTATGCACACCGGCATCATAGGCAAGCATCATGGCATTGACGAACATCTGACTCTCCTGCAGCCCGGTTCCTGTCGGATTCTGTGGATTATCCACATCGTAGGTATAGGAAGAATAATCGTCGTTTCCGATAAAGACCACATTGCTTCTGCTATATAGATAATAGTTGTTCGCGCCATCATTCGGTGAAATATCATAAGCGTTCTGTCCACTGCCGGTAAATACAAACCACGGTGTGACAAACGGCGTCGTTAAATTACTTAAATCAAGCAGGTAATCATATGCCTTATGGCTCCTGTTGCCATCCAGTGCCACGCTCTTTCCAATGGCATAAGGATAGCTGAATACACTTCCCTCATTCAGACCGGACGCACCCAGGTTACTCTGTTCGGCAAACATCCCTGCATCCAGGCCTGCATATCGGAAATAAGGATTCCCACTTGTCCGTCCAAGACTGCCATAGGTCTTGCGATCAAGCTGCCCTAAAAGTATCTGATTGATCAGACGTATTCCTTCGGCTGCTTCCTTCCCGGTCACCAGTACACTGTGTCCTGCCTTAATATAATCTTCAATCTTATTCATATTTGGCAGGTTCTCCGATCCGTTTCCAAAACCGATAATCAGAAGATCCCACTGGTTCAGGTAGTCCGGATTCCTGGTAAACCGTTCATTCCATGCAGCCGGATCAATGGTTTCAATCTCGAACTTCACGTTCATCGTATTCTCTGCTGCCTTCAGATAATACCCAAGGGTTGAATTCTCCTGCTGGTACAATGTCGCAAGTGAAGTACCATCCTTCGCTCCGATCTGCAATACCTTAATCTTCTCTTTCGCTCCATCCGTCACCTGCAGGATTCCCTGTACCGAGGATCTGCGGCAGGAATTGCTGTTATCGACAACCCTTAACCGGAATGGTATGGCTCTTGAACCCGGAGACTCCGTAAAGAGCACCGTTGCCTGTCCGTTATCTGCTGTTGCGCGGAGTACCTTGCCCTCACCTGCCAGATTGTCCATGCGTTCTGCATCCGTATAACTGCCATCGTCATTGATGTCAAGATAAAATTCGGTATGGCATTCTCCTGCGTAGCCCTCCCCGTTCTGATCGGTAATTGCGTAAGTAAAGCTTACGGATAATTCTCCGTTCGCTGCTTCTGTAAGCGTCAGACCGGTAGTATCCGATACCGAAATCACCGGATGATCAATATTCAGCTGCGCCATAAACAGAATGTTGCTGTGCACATCATCAATCGTATAAATCCGGTCGGTGAACTCGGTCACTGCCTGCTTTAGGAAATCGTACATCTGCGTATCTTCTGCCACATATTTCGTGTTAATTCTGCCGGCCCCGTTCTTCGCTGACTTTCCGGTAAAGAGGTCATTTTCCACCAGAATCGGATAGCCTGCCCTCATAAAGTCCAAAAGCTCATTCTTCTTACGCTCTGTAATATCGGACGGATCATACTGCCCGCTGCCGTTCGCCGCCTGATCTCCCGTATGGTAAAGCTTATTATTGAGGTCCGTATTGTTATAAACCGTACCACTCCACAAGCCCGCTGCATAATTCAGCTTCTGTCCGTCCAGTCCGATGAACACCAGATTATACTTCTCATTGATGTCCTCCCACTCACTGTTAAATGCCGCAGCTGCTTTGGTTGTTACCTTCACATCGACCTTCCGTGAGCTGCGTAACACCTGTTTTTTTATTGCACCTGTTGCATTACGCTGCCAGTACAGAGTCGTACTGCTATCCGTCGGGTTCTCTGCCTGCAGATCTGCTTTGTCATTACTGGTTGGCTGCAGCTCCAGAATCCGTAAATCGGTAAAATCTGCAATAAATCCAACCGAATAATTAATGATATATTCGATTGCTTTTGCTTTACTTACATTTTCAGGGATCCGGTTTTCCTCCGAAAGCAGGGTATTTTCAGACCGGATCAGATTCAACACCTCTGAAAATCCGCTTTCTGCGCTTCCTCCGTCAATGCTCTCAGGAAAATCCCGGTTAACAAGCGGCGTACCGCTGTTTACTACATACACATTCCGGTTCACATAATGATTGCCGTTATCGAAACGGTTCGGGTAATTAGAGTTTTCCAGATTCTCAAACAGCCAGTCTGGACTCGTCTGGGCATCCTTCACGTAATTTTCCAGATTCTCCTTCAGGAACATCTTTGCAAGCCCCTGATAATCCAGCTTACTGTATTGATCATTCGTAACCGCATTATAATCCACGATCACCGGAAGCAGCTCAACTGCCGCCCGGTACACCAGTGCATACGCATTCTGTCTGGTAAGTCCTTTGATTACCTCATTTCCATTCTCCGTAACCTTCTGCGTATCCGACGTGAGGTATTGGAGCGTTACTTCCGTACTTTCCTGATTGATGAAGGGTGCAGTTCCACTCTCCAGATAGACGAGATCTGCCTGCTTGATCATATCCTGCGTCAGGAGATCCGCCCGGATTGTACGAACCTCTATCTTAAAGTTTTCATTTGCATTATCTCCACCCGAAAGTGCATGGAACACATATTGCTTCAGCCAGTCACAGCCACCATTAAACCGGAAATAGGTCGGTGCATTCCGCACCTCCATCCATACCGGTGCCTGTTTCTTCTTATCTGCATCGCTTAAGTCCGCCTCATCCGTCAGCTTATAATCTCCTGCTCCCGGTCCAACATAAAGAAATACCTTATCGGTCTTCACCGGCGTTGCGGACAGCAAGGACACAGGTGCAGCTACAGCTATAGGAGAAGTACCGGCAGAAGCCGAGGCACTTACGGCTGCGTCCGCTGATGTGGAAGGACTTGCACTTGCCACAGCAGAAGCTCCACTCTTCCCATATACATCATAGGGACGATTACTGCTGTCCAAAGGAAATTCCTTCTCACTTCCCGGAATCACTTCATAAACAGTTCTTGTATCATTTTCTGTAAGATCCGTTACATACTGAAAGGTAACAACATAATAGGCGGTTCCTGTTGTGGTTACAGATAACGTATTACCATTTGCAGTGCTTTGATCATTACCAGTGCTATTACCATTGCCTGTACTATCATCATTTCCTATACTATCATCATTTCCTATACTATCATCATTTCCTGTGCTATCATCATTGCCTGTATGACCCTCATCCATCTGCTGATCATCCTGATTTCCATCTCCGGAATATCCCGGATCAGCCGATGATGAAGTCACCGGAACTGCACCGGGCGTTGGTGTGGTGGTCTGCTTTATTTCACTATAATAAATAGAAGGAATCATAATAGCATGATTCACTTTGTTGCTGACTGTGGTGGTCGTTACCGATAAATCAGAATTGCCAACCACTTTTGGGGTTGCAGATGGCGTTGCTGAAGGTGTTGCAGATGGCATCACCGTACTGTCCTTTGAAGGAGATGTGCTTTCGCTTTCCTTAGGCGATGTCGTTGTCACCGCATCTGCTGTGGAGGCAGTTCCACTTCCTGCTGAAGCAGTCGCTTTCGGAGTACTTAATGCCCCTGTTTTATCCGAATCTGTATTGTCTGAATCTGTATTGCCTGAAGCTGTGTCATCTGAAGCTGTGTCCTTTGATGAATTCTGTGAATTCTGATTATTAAAGTATTCACTTAAGGAAATATTGCTGCCTGTTGAAGACAGGGAAGCTATTGTTCCGGCATAGACGAATTCTCCGCCACCATTCATGATATACAAATTCGTAGATGAATTATAATTGGCTTTGTTATCATCCGTAATCTGTTCACTTTTCTGAATCACATATCCTTCTGTGAGTCCTGTATTGGAAGATACTTTAAACTGTACCTGATACGTTCCTTTATCCGGATCAAACTGATAAGCAGACTGTGATACTTCTCCGGAGCCTTCGTCCTCACTCCAGTCTCCTACCTTAATATAATCATATCCGGTTTTATCCGGTATTGTTGCTGCCGGGTCGTTTGGATCGGGCTCTGCATACTTCTTAAAATATCCCCGCATCAATCCACTGTGTGCGGTATCCCCTTTCTTCTTATCATCATCCGGAAGTGTCGTGGTATCAATCAATAACTGCCATCCATTGGCGTTCGGTGTGTTCAGATCCTTACGTGTATTCCCGCTTCCATAGGCTTCTTCATACCGGAAAAGTTCCTCTCCAATATCGGTTCCGTACTTCCAGATATCATTTACCAGCGCAGCACGCTTCTCATATGCGGAAAGGTCTGCAGAATGATTTTTCAAAAGATCCTCATAAATCCGCATATAATCCGCTACCATAGGAGATTGTCCATTCGAGAGATACCCAAGGGTGCCGGTACTGATCTCATAAGAGGTATCCGCATCCCATGCATAGGTCGCATAGCCGGGTACCACATCCAGAATCACGAACGGATTGTCATCACCGGTATGTCCTTCCACAACCTGCTTTGTTCCGGTAAAGGACTCCTTTGCATATGTTTCCATCGGTTCCATATGATGGAAGACTCCTACGGTACCAAGTGCAGCCACCAGAACAGACGCCGTAATGACGGTCGCAATTCTTTTATTCTGTTTTTTCTTCTGCTTGTTATGCCTTTTCATACTCATGTATAGCTTCCACTTCACTTATTCTTATGCGGGTTCGTTATCCCATGCACTATTTTTATGCCTTAAAATGATTTTATTTATACGAATAGTCGTAAATATTTTATTGACATACATACTTACTAATTGTATTATCAAATTGTCGATAATAAAGTGTGCAAAACACTTAATGCGGCACATTATAAAGAGAGAACATACAACATTAAATGTTCTTTGCTATTAAAGAGAAATACTGGTAATGTTTTTGGTTGTACCAGAAAAGTTTTACCAGTATTTCTTTTTTATTATTTTACTTGCGTCCAGGCAGTTCCGGTTTTAGAACATTGCACCTTAAATATTACAATTTCTTTACTAACATTACTGTAGTCTACTTTTATCATCTGTAATGTGTATGTACCTGTTTCCTGTACTTCGGATACTCTGATATAAGTATAGTCTGCCGTAATCGAACTGTCCAAATCTGAATGCTTATATAACTGTAAATTGCCATGTCCCCAATCTGGATTACTATACCCCCATTTATACCAGAAATCGTCACTGGAAGGTAATGGAATATAAGCAACATACTTCTCTCCATTCCAACTGATATTCGTATTGGCAATGTTTTTACTTTCTGTATATGTCTCCTTTACCTTCGTCCACCTGGTGTCTCCCGGCTTCCAGGTATAATCCCCCAGATATTCCGTATTTTGTGTAATTCCGTTTATCTCTGTTTTGCCGGCAAACGACAATTTATATCCTTGTGTTTGTGCATCATAATCACAATAGATGACTTTGCACTCTATAGATCTTGACTCATTGGAATTCTGTTCATTATAACCTGTAATCTGAACTCCCTTTTTAATCTGTTGAGTTGTTTGTCCCTTAGTAAACATAAACTGATCCGATGTAGGAAGTTCTACTAATGCATCATAGGTTTTACCATCTAATGTAAACTTAATATTACCTATGTTCTCTGTCAAAGTCCCCTCGCCCTGTTTTTGATCCCACTTTGTATTTCCAGGTTTCCAGGTATAAACACCCGCAATTCTGATTGTTGTAACGATTCCCTGTGTCTGTTCAGCTGTTACTAAGGTCAATTTATACTCGCCGGTTGCCGCATCATAATCACAATAAAGCACCTTGTTATTCAGCTCTTTGCTCTCATTGTAGCTACCCCGTTTATAACCTTTAATCGTATAATTCGTTTTCGACTGCCGCTCTGTGCTTCCCTTTGTAAACATGAAATCATCATCTGTCGGAAGCGGCACATGGGCTGACCAGGTTGCACCATCCTTTTTAAATTCAAGGGTAATGTTATTAGCTTCCTGTGCTCCCTGCCGGCACTCCCACTTACTACCATTTGCAGGACACTTGTAAATACCGTAGGAATAACCCAGCTTCAATCCGCCATCCTTGAAGGTTTCCCACATTGGTTCCACTTCGTAGGCATTCTCACTCTGAATATACCGATATCTGATCCGGTTAAACCGGATAGAAGACAGATTTCCACTGGAATCTACCGTATTAAAAGAGTCACCGTTATTTCGATCCTGAATGTTGGCATCCTGCCATTCTGTGTTTTGCAGATTCGTGAAGATCGTATTATTCTTCATCTCGGCAGGTAACGGGAAGCATACGCTTCCGGTAAAGCGATCCGAAGTAATATCCATTGTTCCTTCTGCGGTTACCGTTACATGGAAGGTGTTCTCCGGAAATTCCACATATTCCATGGAGGCCGAATAAACCGGGAACTGATATCCTGTCGGATAGACTTCTTTGGGAATATTACCGATTTTCGCTTTGGGATTATACCAGATCCCCGGCACAACATGATAGGTTCCAACAACATCTGATAAATTGTTACGCTGTACTTTAATTGTCGGTAATCCGCTTGCTGTGCCAACCTGGACATTGCCATTATATAAGCTGTCACTTCCCTGATAGGCTCCCTGCTTATAAACGCGCAATGCAGACCAGTTTGCAGCATCGTTTCCACTTCCTTTATAAATGCTGTACTTCACATCATCTACCGTAAAGGCATTGATATCAATATTGGATGCTTCATCTTTGTAGAATTTCAGCTTGTCCAATATATTCAGTCCATCCGAAGGATAATTGCTTACGGAGAGAACATTCGTTGTATTAAAGGTGATTTCCTGTGCACAGTATTTTTTACTATTATAACCATAGGTCAACTGCACCGGTTCCAATATCGTACTGAATACCTGACTGGCTTTAAACATATCACCTGTATAGGCAAAAGGAGCCGTCGGGCTGCTATGTGAATCGTACTCTGCTCCGATAGTATCTATAGAGGATTTATGCATGGTTCCATGATCTTTATCGTATCTCTCATGCTCCTGTTTGGATACGCTCTCAAGTCCCTGTAAGTAAAAAGTATAACTCTTCTTTAAATCCAAATTGAAATAATCCGGTGATAACCAGATATTCCATCCCTGTGTCATACAAACCGCATAAGCAGCTACCTGTCCGGTACTGTTATCTACAATATGCACTACCAATGCATGTGCATCTACTCTGGTATCAAATCCCTGGAATACGATATTATCCACACGTGTCTGATCACCATGTTTTAAAATACCATCAAATGGGTTGATTGGATTCTTCTTCTCCACAACCTTCAGCGTAATCTCTCCCTGTACCGGCCCATATGGACGTCGGTTGGACAGATCAGAGACTGCCCGAATGGTAATCGTAGACCCCACCGCTGCATCTGCCTTAATCTGAATGGTAGCCGTTTCATGGTCAGAGTCCTGAATGCCATTCTGCAACAAACCGGAACCGGACACAACCGTCCAGCCGGTCAGGTATCTATCTCCTGTCGGATCCTCTCCACAGGAATCGCACTTGCTTCCCAGCTTCACGCCATCTACCGTACCGCCAAGAATAACGGTGCTTCCCTGCATAACCTCCAGTGCACCCGGAGTACTATTGTTGGAATCAGGCAGTTCCTCACTCTTCTTATGTAAGGTCACTTTGGTTACACGCTTTATCTGAACCTTAATCGGTAAAGACTGTGCTTCCTTGGATTTATCATCATTCGTTGCTTTGATTATTACTACAACTTCAAATTCGCTTGGTTTCCCGTCTTTTCCCTCATCTATGCCAATCTTAAGCAAACCATTTTTCTTATCAATAAACTCACTTCCACCCGTGGTTTTATCCAATATGGTCTTCCCACCATCATAAGCAAAAGCCCATTCAATTTCCTTATTTTTAGCATTCATGGACTTAATTTGGGGCGCTGCAAACTGATACTCTTCTCCGGGCTCCATAATCAGTCCATTTTCACGAATCGAAACTTCAACTGAAATCTCTTTATCTAATGGCTGAATATCAGCCTCATTAATCACAACCTGATTACGCACAGTTACATTATTTGCCATCTGAAAGTCACGTGTACCAACCGTAAAATTCATCATCAATTTGATAACACGTCGTTCCTCCATCTGACTTAAATCCACCTGAAAGTCATTGATATGTTCTGCCAGCACTTCAAAGTCACTGATTGAGACCGGCTCTGTTTCTTCCTGTTTCCACTTTGCGAAGTACAAACTTTCATCACTTTTCTGCCACATAAAAATATAATTATACAAATCTGCCGTCACAGTCCCCGGCGATGTTGACGGACTAGCTGAAGCTGACGGATCCGGTGTTTTCCCTTCGGATTCTTCTGTCAGAGTATTATATACAATCAGTTTTTTCACCTCTGGAGTATTGGCAAACTCGGAATCTTTCAAAACCTTAACGAAATTACCGGAGCCATCTTCTCCTGCATAATTAATGCTGTTTCGAGCATCAATTACGACATCTGAAATCTGATTAAAAGCCAGCTGTGCCTCCTGTTGTACTCCAATGTCATTGTTTCCATTCGCATAATTTCTGGATGTAATGACAATAAAACTACAGACAGCACCGGTCACTATCACTAATATTGCAATCGCAATAATCAGTTCTACCAGCGAAAAACCTTTATTCTGTTTCTGCATATGTAACTGATCCTTCATCCAAGTCTCCATATTAACCAAAAGCTATATCTGTTTTACCGTAACCTTGCCAGTAAGTTCATTGAATTCTAAATGATAATGCCGATTTCCACCAATAATCTCCATGCTCTTCGGTGCATTTTTAAAAGAACCTGAAGAACGATCAAATGCGATGGTAAGTCTCTTATTGACATCAATTGCATCGGTTGGAAGGTCTTGATGTTCATTTCCTTCTGTATCAATATAGGTAACCACCACGCGTTTTCCACCAATTTTTTGTGGTTCCTCATTAGCAGGAACAGCCTTCATAATTACATTTCCAGCATCATCCTTTTTGACCTTCGGATTTCCTTCTGCATCGTTTTCAATCACAGCCTCATTGTAATACATCTGACAATATATCTGATTGTCACTGCCACGATATAATACAAGCCACGCTTCGGACTTTCCCATAGTAGTCACCTTACAGTCAGCAATTGCTCTCTGCAAATTATTGCAGCATGTTTTGGCATTAGCACTGAATACCATAGATACTGAAAAGACCACCGTTCCAATCACCACTGCCATAATTGCAATGACAATAATAAGTTCCACTAAAGAAAAGCCTTTTTCATTCCACTTACATTTTCCGTCTTTCGTATTCATATCCTCTACCTGTGTTATTGTCACTCTGAAGACTTCTGACTCCTTAATTCTTATCTCTTTTCCCAATTCACATAACGCACAATTTTCGTATAGTTAATATCCAGATTTCCATATTGATCTGTAGGTGCCTGGTTGACTTCTTCCTTAAGACTCGTCGTCCCATTCACAAAGAAATCAAGCGGTTTATATACTGTACCGGAATCTGTATATTCTGCATTTAGCACCTGATACAGTTCCTTATTAATTGAATCTGCCTGATTTGAACTTGATAAATAATTACGATTCCGGATATCTGTGGCCATTCCACTGTTAATGGTAATAGTTCCCCTGCAGATCACAATCCCCTTAAAATTCCGGTCTATCGTCACATTTTTTCCTGTAGAAACAATTAAACGCACATTGGATACTTCACTTCCAGCCTCAGACAAAGAATACTCGTCCTCTGACGTAAGGATTCCAACCAGACCGGAATCTGTTGTAAACGGAACAGTTTTCTCTCCTGTGCCAAGAAAATCTGTCAATTCTGTCTGTCTGATTATATTTTGAAATACATCCTTTGCGGGATCACCGCCATCCTCCTTCAGATTCGTAGTCAGATGTTCAACTTCTTTCCCGATCTTTGAAGCCTCCTGCTCCACTTCATCACTTGTCATGGCACTAATAGAGGAATTCGATTGAGTCATTAAACGAACCTCCCCAGTCATTCCGGTTCCATCATCCGTCATCTGACTTACCAGTGCATTACCCAGTATGGTATAGGAATCCTCCGGCCCCTGGCTTTTATCACCAAGCATAATCCCCCCAACTGCATATTTCTTAAAATAATGGTCTATGGATTCTTTGTTAATAGCATAATAATCTGCAAAATACCGTGCTGCATCATCCGGCTCCATCACCAAATAATAATATGTAAAAGCCTTATTCTCTTCATCCGGGTTTGGCACACTCACCTTTCGAATATGGCTCATATCTGATACACCATACTCCGACAGGCTTTTCCCATTCAACTTATTGACCGGCTTACTGAAATCCACTTCCTTAAACTGCTCTGTACTGTTTTGTTTATATTCTGCAATCTGATTATGCTGCTTCAGCGTAATCGGATTTTGTCCGATTATAATCTCCTCTCCCAACACCCCAAGGCATTCCGGCGGAACCAGATAAGCAATCTGACCTCCCTTTACAGTGATGGATTCTCCCATCAGCACAGCATTCTTCTGTTCTTCCCCTGTAGAAGAAGTTTCCCCTTCTGTTCCAGAAAGACTTGTCTGCTTTGTTATGCTTCTTCCTATATAGGCACGACCGGCAAGCATTAATGTTCTGACTTTTCTCATGTCAATTGTTGCATTCGAACCATTAACAATGACAGAGCTGCTTTGATCCTGATTTGTCACAGTATCATTAAGTCCTATAAGCTGTCTATTGCCATAACCATAATATTCATCTTCAATGGTTGCTTTACTTCCACTTCCATATAATTCCAAATCATTTGCCACATAAGTTTTACAATTAAGATTAAGGGTTCCACCATTCACATCTAAATTACCCGCATATAAAGAGGTTCCGTTTTTATCCTGTTCAACAGAAAATAATGCTTTCGTACCTCCATTCATCTGCTGGGATCCAACGATAATGTCTCCCTTTGATATTACATATTTAGCATGTTCTACACTGATCTTTGATGTACCTTGCACATGGATTCCATCCGTTAACGTAGTATCTTCCTTCTTTTTCCCCTCTTCCGGTTCATGGATTCCCGCATAGATACTTCCAGATACTGTGGTCTTTCCATCCCCATCGACAATAACCCCCTGATTACCAATCAGCGCATAATCATAAAGCTGGTCAATTGAAGCTGATTGCTCAAAGACCACATAAGGAACATCCAGACAGATATCTGTCCTGATAACAGAAACACGATTATTAACCGGATCTGTATAGGAAACGAACAGGTTGCGTAAAATGAGGCTGTTTCCATTCAAAAGCTCCATTTTTGCTTCTAAAGCAGCCGAATCATCTGTTCCATTCTCCCACATACCTTCGTCTACATTATTCCACAGATCATGATCAACATAATCTTTAAGTTTATTTCTATCATACTGATCCGGATTTCCACTCATCCTGAATTCATCCACCAAAGTATCCAGATAAGAAGCAGCAAAGGCTGAAAAGCGGTTTGATTCGCTTCCTTCATAATCATCCCAGTTAGATAACACCATCTGATAGGATTTTGCCATGGCATCAGAAGCCTCACCCTGTAATCCGGCAATAATCTGCTCCATTATCGTCTCAGCGGAATAGAAGTTGTTTTTGTTTTGGATATCATTGGCCTTGATTTTATAGCCATAATAAGACATCCAGAGAAGCGTTGTAGCTAATATTCCAATCATCGCCATTGCAATAATAACAATAACAATAGAAGAGCCTTTGTTACGCCTCTTCTGATTCCATAACCTCTTCTGCAATTGTCGTATCTGGTGTCCATTGTTCATTTTCATATTCCTAATAATTTTTCGTTCCATCAAGGCTTACCAATCGCTGAGAGTTGGTACCAAAATTATCCTCATATGCTCCCTGCTGATATATCTCAACTTCAATATCATATATAAATTCTGTAATCTGATCCTTTGATGACTGCTCTCCATAATTCTTGTTTCGAATACCAGCTAAATCATAAACAGGGAAACTGACACTTCTCAAGCCTGGAGCTTGATCTATAACCATATTTTCATCTGCCAGATTAGTTCCAAGATTGGTGCACAGGGAAAAATAGCCACTTGAGATTTCATCTCCTTTGACAGTCACTGTTATTTTATAAAGATTTTCCTTATTCGTAAGTTGTATATCACTCAGCATGACGTCACGTTGTTTCACCAAATAAATATTTAACGGGTGCTCCTCTGTAATCGCTGTTGATGTGCAGTCTATTTCGATAATATCATCCTTGCCTCCGTATAACGGATAATAAAGGAAATAAAAATTATTACTGTCAAATTCACCTATGGTTGTAAAATCCGAATATGCAGGTGGAACAATGTCTGTACCATTATTCTGATATTCACATTTCAAAGTGGCAACCCGCTTTCCTGTTGTTACATCATCCGTAAAAGATAAAATGAATGTTCTTGCACAGTCATCAATGTTCTTATCTTTCAATGCTGTTTCATCCCAATTCTTTTTATAAACAAATGAAGCATTCCTATTCGCACTTGCAAGTCTGACTGTTTCACTTGTGTTGGGATGCATATCATGTTTACCAGCTTCCGATGTTCCGTCAATATATGCACTGGCATCCAGTTTGATTTTCGCATCAAACGTACTGTTTTCCAATTTTACATTTTTCAAATAGAAATAATATACATTTGAACCATCATCGTCATATTTACATTCCTCACAGGTTATCGTTGAATTCAACATATCAAGATGTTTCGTATTAAACTGATCCTGAATCTCATCGATATGATATGCCTTCAGCCCCTCTACAATATCCTGTGCAAGTACGGTTGCCCGCAGGGTGATCCGGGACTTGCCATTGATTCTGGCAGAAGTCACGAACATATGAAGCATGGGAATCGTAATAATTGCCAGAATCGTAACGGCAATCAGAAGCTCCAGCAAGGAAAAGCCCGCGTTCTTATTCAGTTGTTGACCTTTTTCCTTCTGCTTCATGCGTATCCTCTGTCCTGCTTATTCTGTTCAGGTTATCTATGCAGACTGTTCTTTTTTTCCGGCTGCTTCTTCCTGACGGGTATCTGTAATCAGACCGCAGCTACATATCCTCACCGTTATCTTCTTCTGCCTCTTCCTCATCCACATGAATACCCGTTGCATCCTCTGCAAGTCCTGCAACATCTGCTTCATAAGGCATTGTGATGGAGCCGAACGGATTATCCGTTCCGGTAATGACCGAAGAGAAGTCCGGCTGCACATAGGTCTTGTCTTCCTGTCCGGTAATAAAATACATATTTAAGTTTGCCACGCAGGTAAGTAAGCCTGTCATTTCGTCATAAGAAGCGGTGATACCAACGATCTTCGTACGGTTTGTCTGCAGAGCCACGGTCTTCACATACCGCTTCAGAGCTTCGTAGCTTGAAACAAACTGCATGGAAACCGGATTCCGGTAAAGTCCAAGCTGTATCGTTTCTCCTGTATCGACCGGTTCTGCCTCTTCGGATTCCTGCGTATAAAGCTCGAAGTCCACCGGTTCTGTTTCATCCATGGTAAGCGTAGTCACGATCATCGGAGATAATAATTCCTCCGTTAACGTCAATACAATAGCATCCTCTTCCTTTAACTCCACGGGAAACATCTGCAAAATACTGTCCATCTCGGTTGCCATTTCCTGAGTCTTAGACACATAAGTGTCCTTGTTATCCATCTTGCTTTGCAGATCTGCAATTTCTATTTCCAGAGAGCGGCTCTCTGCCTTTAAGGCATCCACCTTTTCCATGGTCGGCTGATAAACCCACAGGAATGCACAGAGGAAAGCGAGGACTCCCAAAAATCCAATGATTAAATAAATATCTTTCTTTGATACCTTCATCGTTCTTCTCCTTTACTGCGCTTTCGCCACTTCGTGGTTTTCCGTATCTTCCAGATTCTGCTGCATCGCTTCTTCATCGGTCATCTCATCCTCCGGAGCTTCGTCCATATCCCGGTAGGATCCGACAATTGTGAAGTTATAGGAAAGCACGGTATCCTCGCCATCCACATCTGCGGTAATCGAAGATACCGACACCGTATCGGGAAGGAGGGAATCAAAGGTACGGAACTGTTCAATCATCGATGCTGCCTCCGTCTTCGAAGATACCGACATGTTAATCGTTACCGTCTCCGCATCACTGGTAAAGGAAGTGATTACTCCGTTACTTGGCATCTTGCGTTCCAGTTCTTCCATAAACTCATATAAGTCATCGTTCCGGTTGCGGGTTGCATCATGCATGGCCGTCAACCGGTCGTAAGCTGTTTTGGTACTTACATAATTATCATAAATTGGTTTGATTTCCTGTAAACCTGCCATCTGCTCCTGCAGTGCCCGGTTCTCTGCCTTTGCCGCAACATAGGTTATGGCAGAAGCCACACTCAGAATTACAGCACCCAGTATGCCGAATGCAAAGACTGCAGCAGCAATCAGAATTCCGTTCACCTTGCCCTTACTCTTCGTATCTCCGGTCTTACCGCCTTTGCCCTTTTCATTATCGGCTTTAAAGCCAAGCGGTGCTGCTGTGGCACCCACACAGGCAACATATTCACCGAAGAACTTACCTTCAAAGCTCTTTTCCAGGTTCCAGCCCTCTGCCTGACGTAAAATTTCAATCGGATAGTCCAGCTGCTGGGCCAAAAGTCTGTGAATACCCTTCATATTTGCACCAAGACCGGTTAAGAGAATCTTCTCAATCGGGGTATTGGCATTATGGGAAACATAGTAATCCACAACACGGGAAACCGCACCAACCAGTGGAACCAGTACATCTGTCATGGATTCGCAGAATTCCTGTTCTTTGGACTTTTCTTCTTCGTCTCCCTCAGTCTCTTCGGAACCATCGTTCAGCACCACAAAGGACTTCCTGGACAAAAGCTCCATCGCCTGTTCCGGCGTCTCAATCCGGTTTTTCAAAGGAAGGTTATAGGTCAGTTCCAACGCTTCCTGCACACCGTAGGAAACGCTTCGGATAAAGGAAATCACCGACTGATTCACAACCAGCACCATGGTTGCACCCTCTTCGATCTTTACGATCATCTGGGCTTTCTGTGCACACTCATCCTTTACGACCTGATAAATACTGTTTCCGGCATAGTCAAGGGCTGCAAGCTCCAGCTTCAGTGCCCTGGCAAGCTGCTGATAACCATCGAGAAGTGCCTGCGGTGCTGCCAGAACCAGAAGCTTATACTGCTGCCCGGACTTCGGATTTCCGGTCACACCAAGCATGCTGTACGCAAGCTGATACTGACTTAAGTCCACCGGGAAATAGTCCGACGCATTGGCATTTACAACATCCATGATCCGGTTTTCTTTCACAAAAGGAATCGTAACCTCACGGCTGGCGATCTTGGTCGAAGTCAGGGTAAACACCACCTGCTTCGATTTCATCTTATACTCTGCAAGAGCTTCCCTCAAATCCGCCACAAAGGTTTCATTTAAATTCAAAATACCGTCATTTATCATTCCCTCCGGAGTCGGCATTGAAAAATACCCGTACACCTTATGGGTTTTTGATTTATAGTCAACCTCACATACTCTTGTCAGTGAATATCCGATTTCTATACTGATTACTTTACCAGCCACGAATCGTTTCCTCCTTTGTCCTGAAAAAATGATGTTATATATAAGAAACCTGCCGGGATTACCAAGCAGGTAAAATATTCGATCTTAAGGTTAAAAACCCAGTAGTCCCATGTACCACTGAATCATGGTATTTCCCCACAAAACTGCAAGGAGTACTCCTAACGAAAGGTATGGCCCCATCGCCAGAACCCGGTCGGCGCCAAATGCCTTCATCCGGATAATATGTATGACTGATCCTAAAATGCATCCTAAAAAGAATGCCAGCAGAACCAGCTTCCAGCCAAGCACCAGTCCACAGACGGCCATGAGCTTCACATCGCCTCCACCGATTGCTCTTCCTTTGGAGGCATAATACAGAATGGCGAGCACAACGCTCACACTTAGGAATCCGATCACGTAGTCCAGCACACAGGTAAAGTCTGTTGCTACGCGGACGATTCCTAGAATCAGAATGAAAATATTGATTCCAAGGGGAATCTCAAAGGTTCTGAAATCAATGACACTGATTACCAGAAGTGCAGAAACCAGCAGGCAATATAATATAGAAGTAATTGTCATTCCATGAATCCACACGATCATTACATAAAGAATGCCGTTCGCTGCTTCAATCAGCGGATACTGTACGGAAAGCTTCGCATGGCATTTCCGGCATCTGCCCCGCAGAAAGAGGTAACTGAATACCGGAAACATGTCATACCACTTGAGCTGATAACCACAGGACATGCAGTGTGACCGTGTTTTCACGATATCTTCATGCTTCGGTATGCGGTAAATGCAGACATTTAAAAAACTGCCGATCACGATTCCGAAAAGAAATATGAAGATGTAAAAAATAATTTCTGCGAGCATAGGGAATATCCTTGTCCATAAATGTTGATTGTATTAAAACTGTTAGTACATATTTTTCAATCTTTTTGGAGCTTTGTTACTCTTCTTAAACCCACAATTCTCCTGCGGCATATACCGCAGGAGTCCTAGTGGCACTTCCATCCATTCTGATCACAGAATCGCGGGCTCTCGCTTCATAAAGGTCGTAGGGTACACGAGCGATCAAGGGATCGTCGAAACCGACGACCTTAAGGCTCTGCTGTGACGAGAGGGGGTGGGAAGGAGTTTTTTGTTTTGGGTGTCCATATCGGTACTGATTTAGGGATATGAACCATAAAATGCAAACTTCTTTAATTTTTAATTAGGGAGTGGTGGTAGTTGTATTACCAACCATTGCATCCGCAAAAGCATCAGCCGGATTACTTTCATAAGTGAACGTAATTCCTCCATTAGCGTCAATTGTGCCCTTTATGGTATAATCAGTCCATTTTGTTTTACTTTTACATTTTGTGCTGTCCAGTTTCAAAGACGCATCCTTTACAGCTGCTTCTACAGCTGCTTTATTGGTAGCAGGATCGGCTGCTGTTACAGACGCTCCACTTGAAGTTACTTTAATTGAAAATGAACCAGCTTTGAACATTTCTGAATCTTGAACTTCGGGATCTGCAGCCCATACCTGACAAGCCGTAACAATTGTTGTAGCATTCTGTAAATCTGTTGAGTTCCTGGATCTCTCAACATATTTTAAGTACTGAGGAGCAAGAACTACAACGAGTACTGCCATAATCGCAATAACGATGATTAACTCAACAAGTGAAAAACCTTTGTCATTCATTTTTTCCTTTTTCATAAAAATTCTCCTTTGGTTGTTTTTTTTATTCAAAAATGACTGTCCCTACGTCGCAGTCACTTTTATTCAAGTTGTATATATTGTCGGAAATTTTGTGGAATTGTTTACACATTTTTTACATATCTTTGACCTATGACGTCAGCATAGAGTATCTGCGAACACTCTGACACCAGCTTCCCACAACATTCATAAGGCTTAACTGTTCATACTTGTAATTACAGCTTCGCCGCGCCCCACTAACATTCATAAGGCACGGTTGCTTCGCAACCTCCCGCCGTTTCACGGCTCAGCCTTATTTCATGTGGAGGCGCTCCGTTCATATCCTTCGAAACAGCAGGATCTGTGTGCAAGCCCCCATCCTGCTGTTTCTCGTCTATGACGAAGCTGATAATTACAAGTTGTCAAGTGCCGCATACATATTAACCATAGGAAGCATGACGGCGGCAAGAAGGATGCCGACGATGCCGGCGAGGATGATGATAATCATCGGTTCCATGGCGGCCATTAAGGATTGGACGGCCATTTCCACTTCTTCTTCGTAGTAGTCAGCCAGTCTGTTCAGCATTTCTTCTGTGGAGCCGGCTTCTTCACCGATTCGTACCATATGATATACCATCGGTGGGAAGAGTCCGCAGGTCTGTAACGGCTGGGATAAAGGGATGCCGACCAGTAGCTGCTCGAGCGCATCCTTTAAGGCTTCCTTATACCAGATATTTCCCATGGTATCCGCTACAATATCTACTGCTTCCGTAAGTGGAATACCTGCGGTAAGCAGCGTGCTTAAGGTACGGGCCATCTGGGAAGAGGCACTCTTTATTACCAGGTTTTTCGTCATTGGAAATTTGAGTGCCAGTTTTCCTAAAACATGCTTGCCGGATAAGGTCTTTTTCCACATATGAAAGGCTACCGCAATCGCAATTACTACCGGAACGATGATAAACCAGTAATTTTTAATAAAATTGCTGAGTCCTACAACGGCAAGTGTGATTGCAGGAAGCTCGGCATCAAGCTCTTTAAACATATCCGTATATCGTGGAATAACGAATACCAGCATGACTACAACAACGCCTACGGCTACGCAGGCAACCACAATCGGGTAGATCATGGCTTTCTTAACCAAGGCCTGTGTCTTCGCGGACTTTTCAAACTGGATTGCCATACGCTCCATGGAGATTTCCAGGCTGCCGGATGCCTCACCGGCTCTCGCCATCTGGACCAAAAGCTCCGGAAATGCCCTGGGATGCTTTGCCATGGAATCTGCGAAGCTCTCCCCCTTTTCCACATCGGCACGGACTGCCATGAGGGATTTCTGTAAAAGCTTATTCTCTGTCTGCTCTGCCAACATATTCAGAGCTTCAATGATGCTGACACCGGCACGCACGATGCTGGCAAACTGCCGGCAGAACACGGCGAGATCTCTGGCTGCCGGCTTTTTATCAAAGCTGATGTTGATATCCCGTGTTAAGGTATTCTGCTGCTTTACCTCCAGAACGATGAGTCCCTGCTGCTTCAGATCTCTCGTTAAGGCTTCCTGTGTATCAGCGTCCCTGCTGCCTTTGATTTCTTTTCCTGTTTTATCTATCGCCACATAGCCCCAATTGGCCATTGTCGTTCCTCCCATTCTACAAGTCGAAAGATACTCTCATCATTTCCTGTACGGATGTCGTTCCATCCAGGACGAGCTCGGTCGCACTCATACGCAGGGTATGCATGCCGTCCTTCAGTGCCTGTGCTTTGATGGCTTCCACTTCTCCGCCTTTACTGATGATATGCTTCAGCTGCGGAGTCACTTCCATGATTTCATACACACCGATTCGTCCGCGAAAGCCTGTGCCGTCGCATTTTGCACAGCCGCATGGCTCATAAATTGTCAGATCTTCCTCCGGCTTACGCATCAGCATTTCAAGGTCTTCGGCATCAGCTTTCTTTTCCCTCTTACAATCAGGACAAAGGCGGCGCACCAGTCGCTGTGCAATAACACCAACCGTAGAGTCTGCAATCAGGTAAGGTTCAATTCCCATATCCACCAGACGGGTAATCGTGCTGGCTGCGGAGTTCGTATGCAGCGTGGATACCACAAGGTGACCTGTGATGGATGCCTGTACAGCGATGGATGCCGTCTCCTGATCACGAATTTCTCCGATCATAATGATGTCCGGATCCTGTCGCAGGATGGAACGCAATGCCGATGCAAAGGTCAGATCTGCTTTATTGTTGACCTGCACCTGATTGATTCCGTCAATATTTGCTTCCACCGGATCTTCTACGGTGATGATGTTTACATCTTCTTTATTTAACTCACTAAGCGCAGTATAGAGCGTTGTAGACTTACCGCTTCCGGTAGGTCCTGTCACAAGCAGAATACCATGTGGGTTTTTCAAAATATGGTCAAACCTCTGTAAGTCATGCGGCTTTAAGCCCAATTGGCTCTTTTCCCTTGATAAGGCATTCTTGGAGGTAAGTCGCATAACGATCTTCTCGCCATATACCGTAGGCAGAATGGATACACGGATATCAAATTCGCGCCGGTCCACCACCTGCGTGATCCGGCCGTCCTGAGGTTTACGCTTCTCAGAAATGTCCATGCCGCCAATGATCTTGACACGTGCAACCAACGCCGGTAAAAGGCTGATGTTGTAGGCAGCCTTCTCATACAGGGCACCGTCAATACGGTAACGCACCCGGACCTGCTTCTCCATCGGTTCGATATGAATATCGGATGCACGCTGGCGTACAGCCTGTTCGATCATCGTTTTTACCAGCTGTACAATCGGGGAGTTGTTGATGTCGTCGCTATAGATATCCTCCTGCTCCGCCATCTGGCTCGTCTTTTCTTTTACGTACTCTTCGAGTGCGGAGTTTACCTCTGCCTGTCCGTAATAACGGTCGAGAGCCAGCATCACATCCCGCGGTGTTGCCACGACCGGCTCCACCTGCAGGTTCGTAATAATATTGATATCGTCCATGGCAGCCATGTTCATGGGATCTGACATTGCCACACGCAGAACATTCATCCCCGTCCTGGAATATTCAAACGGGATCATCTTATGCTTCTTTAAAATGTTCGGGGGTACCAGATTGAGGATTTCTTCATCAATGGAGACATCCTGCAGATCAACCATTTCGTAGCCCAGCTGGCTGCTCAATGCTTTCGCAATATTCTCTTCTGTGGTAATTCCTTCGTCAACAAGAGTTTCTCCCAATTTACGGCCAGAGCCCTTCTGCAGCTCAAGACCCTTCTGCAGCTGTTCAGCCGTAATAACGCCACTGTTCACCAGTACGTCACCCAGACGAAGTTTTTTTCTGTTAAAATCCATAGCGTATTCGTTCCCAGAGTAATTTATGATTTTCATATCCCAGCCGGCGGTATCTGACAGCCCACGGAGATCTATATTTAAGAATGTGTGACAAATGTACTATTGCCTACGGACAATATTCTACACTCTTCGACATGAGATTGCAACCCAAAACGGGCAGATATCTAAGAAAAAATAGGAAATTGGTATCACTTTTCAATCAGTTGTTTTTCTGTCTGAAACGCCTGCTTGTATTCCGCTTTGGTGTAACCCATATCCATAATTTCTTCCATGCTCAGTCCTTTTCTCTGCATGCGCCGGATTGCATCCAGTTTACCCAGTCCTATCAGTTTGTCATAAGCTTCCTTTGTTACAGGCGGATCATTTTCTCTTAACTGATTATCTGCAACTTCCAGTATCCGTTTCTTTAATTTTAAGTTTGCCATTTGCTCTCCCTCTCCAAAATATTTCATCGTTTGCTGTTATTATACTTGTAATTTTCTTCACAAAAACATTGCCATATATATCGGAAGATGTATCACCTCCTCTTTTACAAAAACATCTTTCGTATATAAAATATACGGTTGACCAATTTTCCCTTTAAATTTACTTCTAAATTTATCTAATGATGAATGTTTTCTATATACCCCAGACTTAACTTCAATCGGACAGATTTTTCTCTTTTTTCTAATCAAAAAATCAATTTCCATATTATTTTCACGATTGTTTGTATCTGATCTGGAATAAAAGAAAAGCTTATGTCCACTTGCCCTTAATTCCTGTGCCACAATATTTTCCATTAACATACCTTCATTCACATGCAATCTGTCCAACAAAATATCTCTGTATAACTCGTTATCTGTAAATTTGTCATCCATAAAAGAATGTGCCACCAAAAGTCCTGTATCTGCCATATAACATTTTCTGGTTGTGTGTTCTTCACTCATAGCCAATCCAACTGTAGGTTCTGTGGCATTATAACAATTATTCACTATCATTGCCTCTGCCAGCCACATAAAAGCATTTTCGTAGTCTCGGAATCTTGCCCCTTTGCTGATCTCGGAAAGTTTATATTTTTTTTCAGTTTTTGATAATTGTGACGGTAATTCATCAAAAACAGCTAATACCTTTGCCTCATAACCTCGTGCAAATTTTGTGATATCCTGACGATACAGCGTAAGAATTCTTTTTTTTATTCTATCTGCATCTTCAAAACTTTTCGTCTTTCTATAAATATCTACTACCTGTGGCATTCCTCCGGTTAGAATATATTGTCTGAAATCATTCATTACTCTTCTGTGCATCGCCTGGCCTAATGGCTGCATCTTTTCAAAGCAATCCTGTAAATACGGAACTGTCGTTTCATCTCCCAGTGCCCACAAAAATTCTTCAAAATCCATAGGAAACATTTCAATATGTTCTTCTTCAGATGGAATTACAATATTTTCAATATTCACTTTTAATGATATTAACGATCCTGTTTCCAGATAATCATACCGTCCATCCTGCACCAGATATTTTATCAATTCTCTCGCTTGTGGATATCTTTGAACTTCATCAAAAATAATAAGAGAGTCTCTGTTATAAAGAATTTTTCTATAATATGCAGATAATTTATGAAAAAACATATCAAAATCAGCAATATCATGCTCAAATATATTACGAACTTCTTCCGGTAAATGGGCGAAATCAATCAGTAAATAACTTCTGTACTCTTTTTTCCCAAATAACTCTGCAATATAACTTTTCCCTACCCGGCGTGCGCCATCCAGTAACATTGCACAACTGCCATGATCTTTTTCTTTCCATTCTAATAGGCGATCATATATTTTTCGTTTCAACTGTTTCTCTCCTCCTGCATAATATTTTTTCTTTCCAGTAACAGTTCAGCCAAGCCCATTCATAAGCTGCCGGATTGTACAGATTGGCTAACAAATATACGTGTTTTCCGG
>ERZ773104.1840-NODE-1840-length-26157-cov-4.339859_pt1 | contig 26157 bp, 22 predicted proteins | sample MGYA00511920_ERZ773104 | MGnify/ENA primary metagenome ERZ773104 (study PRJEB29015, sample SAMEA2737857) | human gut metagenome | biome: human gut; feature: human-associated habitat; material: faeces | place: China | collected 2012 ...
TCCACGGTGCTGCCGGGCAGCGGCCTGTCATCCTCGGCGGCGTTCGAGGTCCTCATCGGTGTGATCCTGAACCACCTCGGCAGCTGCGGACTGACGGCCCCGGAGATCGCGCAGGTCGGCCAGTATGCCGAGAATGTCTACTTCGGAAAACCCTGCGGCCTGATGGACCAGACGGCCTCCGCCGTCGGCAACATCATCGGCATCGATTTTGCCGATCCGGCCCATCCGAAGATCCAGCCCGTCGCCTTTGACTTCGCGTCCTGCGGCTACAGCCTGTGCATCATCGATTCCGGCGCGAGCCACAGCGACCTGACGGACTGCTACGCCGCCATCACGAACGAGCTGAAGGCCGTGTGCAGCGTGTTCGGCAAGGAGGCCCTGCGCGATGTGCCGGAGGACGAGTTCTACGCCCGCCTCGGCGAGGTGCGGCAGGCGGCAGGGGACCGCGCCGTGCTGCGCGCGATCCATGTCTATGAGGACAACAAGCGCGTTCGTCTGCAGCTGCGCGCGCTTGAGAACGACAATTTCCCCGCCTTCCTCGAGTATGTCAAGGACTCCGGCGATTCGTCGTGGATGTATCTGCAGAATGTGATTCCCGAAGGCCGCACGGCCCGTCAAGAGGTCGCGTTCGCGCTGGCGCTGGCCAAGCATCTGCTGGGCGGCCACGGCGCATGCCGCGTGCACGGCGGCGGTTTTGCGGGCACCATTCAGGCCTTCGTGCCGAATGAGCAGCTCGAGGAATTCCGCGGCGGCATCGAGGCTGTTCTGGGCGAGGGCAGCTGCCATGTGCTGTCCATCCGCCCGGAGGGTGGCATTCTGGCGGAGGTGTGCAGCCATGATTGACGCCTGCATCGCCGGCCTGCTCCGCTATGCGGAGGATACCGGCCTCATCGAGGCGGACGACCGTCTCTGGGCGCGCAACCGTCTGCTTGAGGCCCTGCAGCTCGACGGCTGCGACCCAAACTGCGCCCCGGCGGAGCTGCCGCTGGCAGACCTGCTCCGCGAACTGACGGAGGACGCCGTTTCCCGCGGCGTTGCACAGGATAATTCCGTGGCGCGCGACCTGTTCGATACGAAGCTGATGGGCGTGCTGACGCCTGCGCCGCATGAGGTGCGGGCCAAATTCCGCAGCCTGTATGCCGTTTCGCCGGAGCAGGCGACGGACTGGTTCTACGCCTTCAGCCAGAACACGAATTATATCCGCCGCGACCGCATCGCGCGCGATCAGAAGTGGGTCTACGAGAGCGCCTACGGTCCGCTGGACATCACGATCAACCTCTCCAAGCCGGAGAAGGACCCGCGCGCCATTGCGGCTGCCAAGCTCGCGCCGCAGTCCGGCTATCCCAAGTGCGCTCTCTGTGCCGAAAACGAGGGCTATGCCGGGCGGATGAACCATCCGGCCCGACAGAACCACCGCGTCATTCCCGTGACGATCAACGGCAGCGGCTGGTATCTGCAGTATTCGCCGTATGTCTATTATAACGAGCACTGCATCGTCTTCAACGGCACGCATACGCCGATGAAGATCGACCGCGCGGCCTTCCGCAAGCTGCTGGACTTCGTCGGCCAGTTCCCGCACTACTTTGTCGGCTCGAACGCCGACCTGCCCATTGTCGGCGGCTCCATCCTGAGCCACGATCATTTCCAGGGTGGGCACTACACATTTGCCATGGAGCGCGCGCCTGTCGAGGAGCCTGTCCGCTTCCGCGGCTTTGACGATATCCGCGCAGGCATCGTCAAGTGGCCGATGTCCGTCCTGCGCCTGACCGGCCCGGACAGCGACCGCCTTGTGGAGCTGGCCGACCGTATCCTGCGCGCATGGCGCGGCTACACGGACGAGAGCGCCTTCGTCTTTGCCGAGACGGACGGCGAGCCGCACAACACCATCACACCCATTGCCCGCCGCCGCGGCGCGGACTATGAGCTGGACCTCGTCCTGCGCAATAACATCACAACGCCGGAGCATCCGCTCGGCGTGTTCCACCCGCATGCGGCCCTGCACCATATCAAAAAAGAGAACATCGGCCTCATCGAGGTCATGGGCCTTGCCGTTCTGCCCGCCCGTCTGAAGGGCGAGCTGGCCGCACTGGAGCAGGCCATCCTGTCCGGCGCGGACATCCGCGCAGACGAGACCCTCGGCAAGCATGCTGACTGGGTCGAAGAGCTGAAAACGCGTTACACGTTCACACCGGAAAACACGGCGGACATTCTGCGCCGGGAGGTCGGCGCAGTGTTTGCGCAGGTGCTGGAAGACGCGGGCGTCTTCAAACGAAATGAAGCCGGGCGGGCGGCATTCCGCCGCTTCCTCGGCACTGCAGATCAGGAGGGATCGTTATGAAAATTCTGGTAACCGGCGGCGCGGGCTTCATCGGCAGCCACACCTGCGTCGAGCTGCTTGAGGCGGGCCACGACGTCGTCATTCTGGACGACCTGTCCAATGCGTCCGGTACGGTCATCGACAAGATCGAGACCATCACGGGCAAGCGCCCCGCGTTCTATCAGGCGGATGCGAAGGACCGCGCCGTCCTGCATGAGATCTTCACGGCGCACCGCATCGATGCCGTCGTGCATTTCGCGGGCTTCAAGGCGGTCGGCGAGAGCTGCCATATCCCGCTGGCCTATTACCGCAACAATCTGGATTCCACGCTGGCCCTGCTCGAGGAAATGGCGCAGGCGGGCTGCACGCGCTTTGTGTTCTCGTCCTCCGCGACGGTCTATGGCCCGGACAACGCCATCCCCTATGTCGAGACGATGCCCACCTATGTCGCAACGAACCCCTACGGCTGGACGAAGGTCATGATCGAGCAGATCCTGCGCGACTACTGCACCGCAACGCCGGGCTTCACGGCCGTGCTGCTGCGCTACTTCAACCCCATCGGCGGCCATCCCTCGGGCCTGCTCGGCGACGATCCGAACGGCATCCCGAACAATCTCATGCCCTATATCGCCCGCGTGGCGGCCGGTCAGCTGGACAAGCTGACGATCTTCGGCGACGACTATCCCACGCCGGACGGCACCTGCCGCCGCGACTATCTGCATGTCGTCGATCTGGCCAAGGGCCATCTCAAGGCCATCGACTATGCCATGGAGCACACGGGCGCGGAGGCCTTCAATCTGGGCACCGGCCACGCCGTGAGCGTGCTGGAGCTGGTGAACACGTTTATGGAGGCCACCGGCGTGAACGTGCCCTATGTCATCGGCCCGCGCCGCGAGGGCGACCTGCCCCAGATGTGGGCGGACACGCACAAGGCGGAGACCGTCCTCGGTTGGAAGGCCGAGAAGACCGTGGCCGATATGTGCCGCGACAGCTGGAACTTCGTCTGCAGCGTGAAGAAGCAGTAATGTCCGGTCAGGAATCGGAATAACAAAACAGCCGTCTCATTACGAGATGGCTGTTTTTGCTGTCTGCATCTCGTCGATCCCGGCGGCGCAGTCGTGCGGGATCGGCTTCCAGTCCACATGGGAGAACAGCGCGATGACCGTGCTGATGCGGCCGATGACGTCGAACAGCGGGAACGTCACGGCGAACCAGAGCTTCCGGTACCATGGCAGGGCGGGCATGTGCCGCCGCTCCGTCAGGAAGACATAGAGTGCGATGACCGCGTTCCGCAGCCAGCGCTTCCCGAAGCCGGCGGCCCATGCCAGCAGTGCCGCGCCGACCACGCCGAAGCTCTCCTTTGTGAACAGCCACAGTGCAAGGGCGCACAGCAGCCGGGCGGCGTAGGTGAAGATGCTCCACAGCGCGCGGGGGCAGACGAGCAGGAACATGTCGTAGGACATGAAGGCCGTCGGGGCGTCGTGCGACGTGAACACATGCTTCCACAGCGGCCAGCCCGTCTCGGCAAAGGCCTGCAGGTGGCCCTTTGCCCAGCGGATGCGCTGGCGCAGCGCGATGCGCAGGGAGACGGGCTGCTCGTCATAGAACACGGCTGCATCGCAGTAGGAGATGGGATAGCCTGCAGCGACGGCGTCGGCCGTAAAGGCGCGGTCCTCCGTCAGGGAGGTGTAGTGCCAGCCGTTTTTGACCAGCTCAGAGGCAAACAGAAAGCCCGTGCCCTGAATGCGCGTGGCCAGTCCGAACACGGAGCGCGCGCGGTGTTCCATGCGCACGGTGCGCAGCCAGTGCAGGGCATAGGAGGCGGAGATCCAGTTGTCGCCGAAATTTTTGCTGGCGCGGCAGGACGTTACGATGCGCTCGCCTGCGTCAAAGGCCTCGTTCATGCGCGAGACATAGTCGCGGTTGAGCAGGTTGTCTGCGTCAAATACAAAATAGCCCTCAAAGGCATCCGTTCCGTAGTCCCGCTCGATGCAGGAAAACAGATATTCCAGCGCGTAGCCCTTTGTGCGGTGGTCCGGGTCGCAGCGCTCATAGCAGACCGCACCGCCGCTGCGCGCCGCCTGCGCCGTCCCGTCCGTGCAGTTGTCGGCCACGACAAAGACCGTGAGCAGCTCCGACGGGTAGTCCTGCAGGCGGATGCTCTCGAGCAGACGGCCGATGACGGCCTCTTCGTTGCGGGCTGCAATGACGATGGCATAACGATGTCGGCGCTTTGCAGGGGCGAAATGCCGTGTGGCGAACAGACCGACGATGGCGTAGACGGTATAATAGCAGCTCATCGCGCCGAGCAGGGCGCCGATGGCGGCAAAAATTTTGGGCAGCAGATGCAGCATAGGCGGCACTTCCTCTTTCGAACTCAAAATGCACGCCTGATTATAGCACAGAAGGCCGAAAAAGGAAATGCCGCCCGGATTAAGATTTTATGAACGTTAGATGTGTTGACGCAGTGCCGCAAGAGCCTTTTTCTCGATGCGGGAGATCTGCACCTGCGAAACGCCGAGAATTTTGGCCGTTTTGTCCTGCGTCAGGCCGTGAAAATAGCGCAGGCGGATGACCATCTGCTCGCGGTCGGTGAGCTGGGCGATCGCCTCGCGCAGCGCAATGCGTTCCAATATTTTCTCCTCCATTTCTCCCTCGGTCAGGACGTCCTCCAGCGCAAAGCCGTCCTCGCCGGAGCGCCGCTGCAGGGACTCCGTCGCGCAGGTGGCTGTCTCGGCTACGGCGATGTCCTCCGGCTGCAGGGCCGTGGCCTCGCTCAGCTCTGCCAGCGTTGGCTCGCGGCCGAGCGTGCCGGTCAGCCGCTGACGCGCGGTGCGGATGAGGGCGGCGCGTTCCTTCAGGCTGCGGCTGACCTTGATGGTGCCGTCGTCCCGCAGAAAGCGGCGGATCTCGCCCGCGATCTTCGGCACGGCATAGGTGGAAAACTGCGTGCCGTAGCTCAGGTCGAACCCGGCCACGGCCTTGAGAAAGCCGAGGCAGCCGAGCTGATACAGGTCGTCCGGGTCGACGCCGCGCCCGAAAAATCGCCGCGCGACGGACCAAACGAGGCCGGAATTCGCCTGAACCAGCGCCTCTCCCGCCTCGCGGTCTCCGTCGCGGGCGCGGATGAGCAGCTCCTCCTGATTCATTTTTTTCCACCCCGGCGTACAATCCGGCGCTTCATATGGACGGTCGTACCCTTGCCGGGCACGGAGCTGATGCGGAACTCGGTCATAAAGCTCTCCATGATGGTAATGCCCATGCCGGAGCGCTCCTCTCCACCGGTCGTGAACATGGGACGGCAGGCCTGCTCAAGGTCCGCGATGCCGCAGCCGCGGTCCTTGACCATAATGTCCAGCACATTGTCCGGCAGCAGCCGTGCCCGCAGGATGACCGGCCCGATCGTCTCGGGGTAGGCGTGGACGATGCAGTTCGTCACGGCCTCGGACACGGCCGTCTTGATGTCGCCCAGCTCGTCGAGCGTCGGGTCGAGCTGCGCGGCAAAGCAGGCAATGGCAGAGCGCGCAAAGGCCTCATTGGCCGAGCGGCTGGGAAATTCCAGATTCATGTAGTTTTCGCTCTTCATCGGTTGCATTCCTCCCTGATCTCCGTGATTTTTTCGATGCCCGCCGCGCGCAGCACCTTATAGGGCTGGGGCGGGATGTTCTGCAGCAGCAGGCGGCCCTGCAGCGTGTTCATGCGGCGCAGCGTATGGATGACCACGGCGATCCCGCTGGAATCCATGAATGTCACATCGCGGAAGTCCAGAATGCAGCGAAGGGGAAGGTAGAGATCGATCTTGGCTGACAGCGCCTGCATGATTTCCCGGGCGGCATGGTGGTCGATCTCGCCCCGCAGAGCGATCGTCAGCTGCCTGTCCTGCACATAGCTCGTCAGATTCATTGGTATGGTTCGCCTCCAGCAAAAAAATAACGCACACGGAACCCGTGTGCGTTTAGTATAAAGCACTGCCCGCGCGCCGTTTGTCGAAGCGGATGCGCGGGCGGCAAAAATTACGGAGAACGAGCAATCAACACAGAACGATTACTCAGCAGAGATTGACAAATCAAAGGAGGATCCAACTAAGATACGAACCAGTAGTTGCGTGCCGTGTGTACGGCCTGCAGGGAGTCGTCCCGGTAATTTGGCTCGAGACCCTCGACCAGCAGGTCGACGGTCTCGACCTCTGGCAGGGCGCTCAGCGAAGCGACGATCTCGCGCACGGCCATGCGCTCCTGCTCGGCCGTGCGGCAGCCTTCGAGAAATTCGGCTGTTAGGTCGAGCGTGCATACGCCGCCTGCCAGCTTGAGGGACAGAATTTTCGTGCCCTGCGGGATGGAGTTTTCCAGCCCGTTTTCACCCTCGAGCGCCAGCAGGGCCTCCAGCACACACTGCACGCTGCTGGTGCCCTCGGCGAGCGTGAGCTGCATCGGCACCTGCGCCAGCAGCGGCATCGTGTCGCAGGTCAGGCTGAGCGTGACGTCCAGCGTTCCGTCCAGTGCAGGCACATAGATCATGCGCTCGTCGCGTGCAAGGCCGTTCTCCAGCTCCAGCACATACAGCCGCTCCACGGGCGCGCCCGCGATCCAGAGATCCACGGTCTGGATCTGCGGCAGCTCCGTCAGAGAATTCACAATGGCGTAGACGGCCAGCCGCTCCGTGTTCCAGCTGCGCGGCATCCCCGTCAGGAACTGCGAGGAGAGATCGACGGTGCAAACGCCGTTTTCTACACTGACGCTGCGCAGTGCCGTGCCCTCGGGAATGGCGCTCTCGCTTTCCGGCAGGGCCAGCAGGCGGCGCACGATCTCCGCGGGCCGGTCGGCCGCATTCATGGCGGCGACGGTCTGCGTTTCGCGCACGAGGTAGCGCTGCGCCTCGTCCGGCACATAGAGCACGAGCTCCTCCTCCTGCTCCTCCATGCCGTTGTCACGCAGCAGGATATCCTTGGCGGCCAGCACATCGGCCGCGCCGTCGCCGCTGCGCAGAATGCTCACGCGCTGCACGCCGGGCAGCTGCAGGAGCGTCCGGGCAAGGCAGGCGTTGAGAATGGTGCGGTCGAGGCTCCGGCACGGTATGCCGGAAAAGACCAGCTCCGCCGTGCCCTCGGTCAGGCCAATGGACTCCAGCGCCCAGTCTGCGGGCAGGGGAGTGCGCAGCTCCGGCGAGGCGGGCCCCTTCAGGTATTGCAGCACGACGGTGCGCAGATCGACGTCTGCCTCGAGCGGCGCGGCCTCGGCGCGGATCACGCCGTCCTCGCCGCCATAGGCGACCTCGGCGCAGCGGTAGTAGAAGGAAAACGGGGCGTCCGCCTGCTCTGCGGGCGCGGTGGTGCAGGCGCACAGCAGCGCAAGCGGGAGCAGCAAAAGCAGCAGGCGTCTCATGTTTCGTCCTCCTCCAGATCAAAATGCGGGAACCGCACGGTGAAGATCGTGCCGCCGCCCGGCCGGGCCTGCACAGTGATGGTGCCGTAGCTGCGCTCGACCATGTCGTGCACGATGGAAAGGCCCAGCCCGGCGCCGCCCGCGGCGCGGGAGCGTGCCTTGTCCACGCGGTAAAAACGCTCGAAAATATGCTCCATGGACTCCGGCGGGATGCCTGCACCGCTGTCCTCGACGCGCAGCTCCACCTGATCGTCCGCCCGGCGGACAGACACGCCGACCCAGCCGTCCTGCCGGTTGTATTTGATAGCATTTTCCGTTAGATTGAATACGATCTGATACAGATCGTCCTCCACAGTCATGACGCTGCAGTCCGGCTCGAACGTTGTGTCGATGCCGATGCCGCGCAGCCGCGCCAGCGGCAGCAGCATGCGCACGACCTTGCGCACGACGGGCGCGGCATCGAGGATCTCGCGCTCCTCTTCCACGCTGCTGTCGAGCTTCGTGAGCGTCAGAAGCTTCTGCGTCAGGCGGCCGAGACGGTCTGCCTCGCGGCCGATGTCGCCGATGAACTCACGCTGTGTTTCGGGGTCCATCTCGTTTTGCAGGATGGAGTCGGACAGCAGCTTGATGGAGGCCAGCGGCGTTTTCAGCTCGTGGGAGGCGTCGGAGACGAACTGCCGCCGCCGCGCCTCGGAGCTTTCCAGCCTTGCGGCCAGCTCGTTGAAGGCCCGGCTCAGGCGCTCGACCTCGTCGTGCCCGCGGACGGGCGGCTGCTGGGAATAGTCGCCCTCGCGCATGCGGCCGACCTGATTCAGAATGGCGCGCATGCGCCGCGAGAATGCGGCCGAGAAGAACAGGGAGAACAGCACGACGCCGCCCTCCAGCGCAAACGAAATGCGCAGAATGTTGCGCTCCAGCGCGGCGATCAGCTCGCCCTGATCCGTGTCGTACGACATGAGATACACGGCCCCCAGCGTTTTGCCGCCGCGTATGAGCGGAACGGCGGCGTGGCTTTCTACGGCGCCGTCGGCATAGCGGGCGAAAAAGACGTCGCTGCCCTCCAGCGCCGTGATAAGCTCCGGAAACAGCAGCGTCTTTCCCTCGGCATTGCCAGTGGTCAGAGAATCGTATACGGCAACGCCCGCAGCGTCGGTCACGACGGTGCGGGTGGTGTGCAGCTCCTCCATGGAATTTACGGCCTGCGCGGCCCGGCCTGCGGAAAGCTCGTCGAGCTGCAGCAGGGCATTGCTCAGGAGCTGTGCCTTGCTCTCAAGCGAATCGGCCTGCGCGTGGAACGTCATGCTGCGGATGGTCGTCGAGGCATAGAGATTCAGCAGGAACAGGGCGGCCGCCGTGATGAGGATGTAGGCGGCGGCATAGCGGAGCTGCGAACTGGCAGGCAGAAAGCTGCGGCGTTTACGCTTTGAAATAGTACCCAACTCCCCACTTTGTCATGATGTATTCCGGTTCGGCCGGAACGGTCTCCAGTTTTTCACGGATGCGGCGGATGTGGACGTCCACCGTGCGGATATCGCTGCGGTACTCATAGCTCCAGATGAGGTCAAGCAGATTTTCGCGGGAGTAGACGCGGTTCGGGTTGCGGATGAGCAGCTCGACAAGGTCAAACTCGCGGGCCGTCAGCTCGACGGGCTTGCCGTCCTTATAGACGTTGCGCTCCTGTGTGTCGACGGTCAGGCTGCCTGCCGTGATACGGTTGTTCTGGTTCTCCAGCCCGCCGCTGCGGCGCAGCAGGGCGCGGATGCGCGCCTTCAGCTCCAGAATGTTGAAGGGCTTTGTCAGATAATCGTCCGCGCCGTGCTCAAAGCCAAGCAGCTTGTCCATGTCCTCCGTGCGGGCAGTGAGCATGATAATGGGGACGTCCGAAAATTCCCGGATGGTGCGGCAGGCGGTCAGCCCGTCGACCTCCGGCATCATGACGTCCAGCACGATGAGCCGGATGTCCGGATCGCGCGCCAGCTCGATGGCCTCACGGCCGTTGCTGCCGGTGACGACCTGATAGCCGTCGTTCTGCAGGTTGAAGCGAATGCCCTTGACCAGCAGCTCTTCATCATCTACGACCAGTATTTTCATGGTTCTTCCTCCACCGTGACCAGTTCGCGGAGCTTTTCCAGCTTGCCCTCGCCGATGCCCTCGACCGCAATGAGCTCGTCCACGCTGCGGAAGGGGCCATGCGCCTCGCGGTAGTCCACGATGCGCTGTGCCAGCACCTCGCCAATGCCGGGAAGCGTTGTCAGCTCCTGCGCCGTGGCGCGGTTGAGATCGAGCGGACCCGGCTCCGTGGGTGGCTGCGTTGCGGCCTCCGTCGGCGCTGCCGTCGATTTCTCTGTCGGAGCGGAAGCCGCCGGGACGGACGGCAGGGCAGACTCCGTCTGTGCGGGGACGGTGCGCGCCGTGCGCACCGTAACGCCGTCCGTATGCTGTGTCCAGCGCGCCACGCCAAAGCCCAGACAGAAGGCAAGAAAGACGGCCGCCAGGGTGATGACCCAGTTCCAACGCGGTTTCTGCTCCATTTTCGCTCTGCTCCGTTGACATAATCCGGATTTTTGTTATAATGTGTCTGTCGGACCGGCACGCGGTGTCCCACGCGGCCTGCCCATACTCATTATATCACACAGTTCCGCCCTGCGGCAATGCCGCCGCGGCGTTTTTGGAGGAGAATATGAAAAAAAGACTTCTGTCCGGGCTGGTCCTGCTGGCCCTGCTGCTGCAGTGCCTGCTGCTTCCGGCCTTTGCGGAGCCGACAGACGCACCGGCCGATCCTACGGAACCGTCCGCCTCGGAGACTGTGGCTGATACTACGGAGCCGGATGCCTCGGAGCCGGGTGCGACCGACGCCGCAGAGCCGACGGCGGAGACCGCGGCTCCTGCTGAAAACGACAAGGCACCCGCCGCCGTGACGGATGAGATGCCGCCCGCGCTGAACGATTTCGGCCAGTATCTCGACACCACGGTGCAGGCCAGGGCGGCGGCGCTCGTGGAGCTGAACAGCGATACGCTCGTCTATGGCATGAATCTGGACGAAAAGGTCTATCCCGCCAGCCTGACGAAGATCATGACGTGCATGCTGGCGCTGGAGCATGGAAACCTCGACGATATCGTGACGGTCAGCCATGAGGCGCTGCAGGATCTGAATGCAGCGGGCAGCTCCGCCGGTCTGCTCGAGGGCGAGCAGCTGTCTCTGCGCGAGCTGCTGTACTGCGTGATGATCTCGTCGGCAAACGAGGCCTGCAACGTTGTGGCGGAGTACATCGCAGGGGATATCCCATCTTTCGTGGCGCTCATGAACGCGCAGGCGGCGGCCCTCGGCATGACAGGCACGCATTTTGCCAATGCCCACGGCCTGCATGACGAGAATCACTACACCACCGTGCGCGACCTCGTTACGCTGGCGCGCTGGGCCTGGCAGAGTGAGCAGTTTCAGGGATTCTCCACGCAGACATCCCACACGGTGCCTGCGACGAACAAGTCCGAGGAGCGCGTGCTCCACACGACGAACTATCTGACGAGCGGTCAGACCGTCGGAAAATACTACTACGACAAGGCGCGCGGCATCAAGACCGGCTTCACGACCCCTGCGGGCGGCTGCCTCATCTCCACGGCGGAGAGCGGTTCGCTGCATTTCCTCAGCGTCGTCTGCGGCTGCGAGACGCTGCAGAACGACGACGGCACGGAGACGGACCAGCGCTTCACGGAGACGAAGCGGCTGTTCGAATACGGCTTCAATCATTTGAACAGTGTGCAGGTGCTGGCGGACACGGCCCTTGTGGACATGCCGCAGGTGCTGTATGCCGACGGACGCGACAGCGTTGTCGTGCGCGCGAAGGACAACATCTCCGTTCTGCTGCCGGACAGCTGCGATACCTCCGGCATCACGCTGACCGTGCAGTATGATTCCGAAGCGCCGCTCGAGGCGCCGCTTGAGGCCGAGACGAAGGTCGGTACCGTCAGTGCCGTGCTGGACGGCAAGGTGCTTGCGACCTGCGACCTCGTGACGCTGACGGCCGTGATGCGCTCCACGCCGAAGTATGTTGCCAAGCAGACGGAAAGTGTGCTGGCGAAGATCTGGAAGGGCATGTGGCGGCTGTGGTTCGTGACCGTACCGGTGCTGCTGGCGCTGGTGTTCTGGCTCATCGTTGCCATCCTGCGCTCCATCAACCGCCGCCGCGCAAAAAAGCGCGCCATGCGCGCGCGCCGTCCGGGAGCCCGTCAGGGCAGGGAGGACCGCCGTGGATGAGCTCAATGTCCTGCGCATGTCCTGCGAGGGCTGCACGGGCTGCGGCCTTGCCGCCACGCGCCACAGCGTCGTGTTCGGCGTCGGACCATGCCCCTCGCCCGTCGTCTTCATCGGGGAAGGCCCCGGCCAGCAGGAGGACCTGCGCGGCGAGCCATTCGTCGGCCCGGCCGGGCAGCTGCTCGACGACATGCTGTCTATCATCGACCTCGGGCGGCACAACTGCTATATCTGCAATATCGTCAAATGCCGCCCGCCCGGAAACCGCGATCCGCAGCCGCAGGAGCAGGACGCCTGCTTCGGCTGGCTCGAGCGGCAGCTCCGGCTGCTGCAGCCGAGCATCATCGTCTGCCTCGGGCGCATTGCGGCCATGCGGCTCATCCGGCCGGATTTCCGCATCACGCGGGAGCATGGCCAGTGGTTCGAGCGGAACGGCGTGCGCTATCTTGCCATGTATCATCCCTCCGCTCTGCTGCGGGACCCGGCGCGCCGCCCGGAGACATACACGGACCTGCTGACGCTGCGCGAGGCCGTGCGGACGCTCGGCCCGCTGCCGAATGCCTGAACCCGTACCGCCCTGCCGGATTTTTTTCGCGGCGGGGCGCTCTTTTTTGCAGAAAACGGTTGTAATTTTTGTAATAATTTGTTACCATAAGGAAAAACAAAAGGAGCAGCCCATGAAACTGATCTCGTGGAACGTCAACGGCATCCGCGCCTGCCTGCAGAAGGGCTTTGAGGACGCCTTCCGGACGCTGAACGCCGATTTCTTCTGCCTGCAGGAGACGAAGGCACAGCCGCATCAGGTCGAACTGGACCTGCCGGGCTACCGGCAGTACTGGTACTCCGCCGAGAAGAAGGGCTACTCCGGCACGGCGATCTTTGCCCGGTACGAGCCGCTCGCCGTGACCTACGGCGTCGGCGTGGAGGAGCTGGACCACGAGGGGCGGCTCATCACGCTGGAATATCCGAACTGCTTTATCGCAACGTGCTACACGCCCAACGCGCAGGACGGATTAAAGCGCCTTGACCACCGCATGGCCTGGGACGATGCGTTCCGCGCCTATCTCGTCTCACTCGACCGGCAGAAGCCTGTGATCGTCTGCGGCGACCTGAATGTGGCGCATCAGGAGATCGATCTGAAGAACCCCGGCCCGAACCGCGGCAACGCGGGCTTCTCGGACGAGGAGCGCGGCAAGTTCACCGAGCTGCTGCAGGCCGGGTTCACGGATACGTTCCGCTACCGCAATCCCGACCTCACGGGCGCGTATTCGTGGTGGAGCTATCGCTTCCATGCACGCGAGAAGAACGCGGGCTGGCGCATCGACTATTTTCTTGTGTCCGACCGCCTGCGCGAGTCCGTTGCGGCCGCGCCCATTTATCAGGAAATTTACGGCTCCGACCACTGTCCGGTCGGCCTGGAGCTGGATATGGAGGTATCTGCATGAAAAAGCAACGCATCATTCGCTGGCTCAGCGCGCTTCTGTGCTTGTGCCTGCTGGCAGGGTTTGCCCCTGCAGCCATGGCCTATTCGAATGTCAGTGACTGGGCAAAGTCCGAGGTCGCGGAGATGGAGGCGCTCGGCCTGCTGCCGGACTGCCTGCTGAACGCCGACCTTTCCGCCAATATTACGCGCGGCGAGATGTGCAAAATGGCCGTCGAGGTCTATGAGAACCTGATGAACGTGGAGGCATCCTGCGCCAGTGGGGCCAGGTATTTCACGGACACGCAGGAGATGGAGATCAACTTCGCCTTTGAGCAGGGTATCATCAACGGCTACGAGGACCAGACGTTCCGCCCAAATGAGCCGCTGAGCCGTCAGGACTTCTTCAAGATCACCTACAACCTGATGACGCGCGCGCTGTTCTGGAAGGACGAGAGCGTCGAGCCGTCCGACCTTTCCCAGTTTACGGACGCAGCCTCCGTCAGCGACTATGCGCTCGAGCCGACGCAGTATATGGTCGCGCTCGGCGTGGTGCGCGGCACCGGCACGGCCCTTGAGCCGAAGGGCACGACGGAGCGGCAGGCGGCCATCGCCATGTTCCGCCGCGCGTATTACATTGTCAGCGAGTGGCTGCGCAAAAATGATGATATGCCGGTCGATCCGGACCCGGATGACGACGGCGGCTACAGCGGCATCCCGGCGTGGGCCGTTGCGGAGTTCTCTGAGGTCGTGAAGCTCGGCATCATCCCCTCGAGTCTCGACAATGCCGACCTGAGCAAGCCCATCTCCCGCGCCCAGATGTGCTCCATTGCCATACTGGCCTATAACGGCCTGATGGGCACGGAATACACGCCGTCCGGCACGGCGCACTTCACGGACACGAACGATCCGGACGTGAACGCGGCCTATGAGCTCAAGATCGTGCAGGGCTATGGTGACGGCCGCTTCGGCCCGAACGATACGCTGACGCGCGAGCAGTTCTTCAAAATTTCGTGCAACTTCATGCAGACTGTCGGCTATCCGACGGAGCAGAATCCGCGCGTGAACCGTTATTCCCTTAGTGAATTCTCCGATCTGAAGCAGCTTGCCGAGTGGGCAAAAACGCCGACGCGCCTGCTGTGCTACATCGGCGCGGTCAAGGGCAGCGACGGCAAGCTCCTGCCGCAGTCGTCCACCAGCAGCCTGGAGGCGCTTGTGATCTTCCTGCGCTGCTATAAGTTCACCACATCGTGGGACGGCACGATCGAGCAGCCCTCGCTGGCGGACGATCTGGTGGCCTACGCGCTGACGTTCGAGGGCTATGACTATGTCTACGGCGGCACGACGCCGGCAGGCTTCGACTGCTCCGGCTTCGTGCAGTATGTCTACCGCCACTTCGGCTTCAACATCACGCGCACGGCGACGTCGCAGTATTATAACGACGGCGAGCATGTCAGCCGCAGCGAGCTGATGCCGGGCGACCTCGTGTTCTTCGGCTCCGGCGGTGAGATCACGCACGTCGGCATTTACATCGGCGGCGGACGCTTCATCCATGCGGCCAATCCGCGCAAGGGCGTCATCATCAGCTCCCTGAGCGAGAGCTATTACAACGCCCGCTACTTCGGCGCGAACCGCATCATTTTTGAATGAACCATACGATCAAACATATAAAGCAGGCGTGTCATGTTTGGCACGCCTGCTTTTTACGGTGGCATAATAGCATGGGAAAGATCGTATTGTGCGAAACTGCATAGAAAGTGACTGTTATATTGCGTAATTTTGGAGAAAATATTTTAATCTGTACCTCTTGACAAAATTCAAAATGGTGGTATCATGGGGTCAAAAGAGGTTAGCACTCAACAAGAGAGAGTGCTAAAGAAGCTCCGGCGAATGCGTCGGATGCTTCTTGAAACCCCTCGGCGGAATTTGCCGCCGGAGAGGAGAATGAGGTTATGAACACGAATCAGTATACGCAGAAAACACTGGAGGCCCTGCAGAGTGCGCAGACGATCGCAGCGGCGCATCAGAATCAGCAGATCGAGCAGGCTCACCTGCTTCTGGCTCTGCTGCAGCAGGACGGCGGGCTCATCCCGCAGCTGCTGAAGAAAATGGGCGTGAGCGTCGAGAGCCTGACGGCTGCGGCGCAGGCCGCCGTGGAAAAGCTGCCGGGCGTCAGCGGCTCCGGCCGGGATGCCGACAAATTCTATATTTCCCGCGGCATGGACAGCCTGATGGCTGAGGCCGAGCGCACGGCGCAGGGCATGCGGGACGAATACGTCTCCGTGGAGCACCTGTTCCTTGCCATGCTCAACACGGCCGACGAGACCGTCGCGCCGCTGTTTGCGGACTATCGCATCCGCAAGGAGGACTGCCTGAAGACCCTGCAGGCCATCCGCGGCAGCAGCCGCGTGACGACGGACAGCCCGGAGGACACCTATGAGGCGCTGCAGAAATACGGCACCGATCTGGTGAAGAACGCCCGCGAAAAGAAAACGGACCCGGTCATCGGCCGTGACGACGAGATCCGAAACGTCATCCGCATTCTGTCGCGCAAGTCGAAGAACAACCCTGTGCTCATCGGCGAGCCGGGCGTCGGCAAGACGGCCATTGCCGAAGGACTGGCGCAGCGGATCGTCCGCGGCGACGTGCCGAAGTCCCTGCAGGACAAGACGATCTTCTCGCTGGACATGGGCGCGCTCATCGCGGGCGCAAAGTACCGCGGCGAATTTGAAGAGCGCCTGAAGGCCGTCCTGAACGAAGTGAAGAACTCCGAGGGGCGCATCATCCTGTTCATCGATGAGCTGCACACCATCGTCGGCGCAGGCAAGACCGAGGGCAGCATGGACGCGGGCAACCTGCTCAAGCCGATGCTGGCGCGCGGCGAGCTGCACTGCATCGGCGCAACGACGCTCGATGAATACCGCAAGTATATCGAAAAGGACCCTGCGCTGGAGCGCCGTTTCCAGACCGTGCTCGTCAAGGAGCCGTCCGTGGAGGACACCATCGCCATCCTGCGTGGCCTGGAGGAGCGCTACGAGGTCTTCCACGGCGTGAAGATCACGGACCCGGCCATCATCGCGGCGGCCACGCTGTCCGACCGCTATATCACGGACCGCTTCCTGCCGGACAAGGCCATTGACCTTATCGATGAGGCCTGTGCCATGATCCGCACGGAGATGGATTCCATGCCGACGGAGCTGGATGTTATCCGCCGCAAGATCATCCAGATGGAGATCGAAGAGGCTGCGCTGAAGAACGAGACCGACGAGCTCTCGCAGGGCCGTCTGACGGAGCTGCGAAAGGAGCTGGCCGAGCAGCGCGATAAGTTCAACGCCATGAAGGCCCAGTGGGAAAACGAGAAGAATGCCATCGGCAAGGTCCAGCAGCTGCGTGAGCAGATCGAAAAGCTCGGTGCGCAGATCGAGCAGGCAGAGCAGAGCTATGACCTCGAGACGGCCGCCCGTCTGAAGTACGGCGAGCTGCCCGAGCTCAAGAAGCAGCTGGCGCAGGAAGAGGCGCTGGCGCAGAACGCCAAGCAGAGCAACCTCCTGCGCGACAAGGTCACGGAGGAGGAGATCGCAAAGATCGTCGAGCGCTGGACCGGCATCCCGGTCGCAAAGCTCGTCGAGGGCGAGCGCGAAAAGCTCCTGCATCTGGACGAGCAGCTGCATAAGCGCGTCGTGGGGCAGGATGAAGCCGTCCGCTCCGTCTCGGAGGCCATCCTCCGCAGCCGCGCCGGCATTCAGGACCCGAACCGCCCGCTCGGCTCGTTCCTGTTCCTCGGCCCGACGGGCGTCGGCAAGACCGAGCTCGCCAAGGCGCTGGCAGAGGCGCTGTTTGACGATGAGAAGAACCTCGTCCGCATCGATATGTCCGAATACATGGAGAAGTTTTCCGTGACGCGCCTGATCGGCGCGCCTCCCGGATACGTCGGCTATGACGAGGGCGGCCAGCTCACCGAGGCCGTGCGCCGCAAGCCGTACAGCGTCGTGCTGTTCGACGAGGTCGAAAAGGCCCATCCCGATGTCTTCAACATCCTGCTGCAGGTGCTGGACGACGGCCGCATCACCGATTCGCAGGGCCGCACCGTCGACTTCAAGAATACGATCCTGATCCTGACGAGCAACCTCGGCTCGGAGTATCTGCTGAACGGCATTACCGACAACGGCGAGATCTCCGAGGAGGCCCGTTCGCAGGTCGAGCAGCTGCTGAAGCGTTCGTTCCGCCCCGAGTTCCTGAACCGTCTGGACGAGATCGTCTTCTATAAGCCGCTGACGAAGGAAAATATCGTCAAGATCATCGATCTGCAGATGGATGCGCTCAATGCACGTCTGGCTGACAAGCAGCTGCGCTGCGAGCTGACGCCGGAGGCCAAGCAGTTCATCATCGACGCTGCTTATGACCCGCAGTACGGTGCGCGTCCGCTCCGCCGCTATCTGCAGCACACAGTCGAGACGCTGCTGGCCCGCCGCATCGTCGAGGGCAATGTGTCGCCCGGCGCGACGCTCCGCGTCGAGGTGCGGGACGACGCCCTGCAGGTCGTCTGAGTGAATTCCAAACAGCCGGGGAGCGGGTTGCCGCTTCCCGGCTGTTTTTTACAAAAATGAAAAACAGGACTTGACAATCCTGTCGGAGTATGTTACTATTTTAGGGCTGATGCAAAGCCTGCCCACGCGGGTGTAGTATAACGGCTAGTACAACAGCCTTCCAAGCTGTGGGCGTGGGTTCGATTCCCATCACTCGCTCCAAATGCGCCAGTAGCTCATCTGGATAGAGCAACTGCCTTCTAAGCAGTAGGTCGGGGGTTCGAGTCCCTCCTGGCGTACCAGCGCAGGGATGCATCAGCTGCCACAAAGATCGGGTCGAAATATGGTGGGTGTAGCGTAGTTGGTTAACGCGTCAGATTGTGGCTCTGAAGATCGAGGGTTCGAGTCCCTTCACTCACCCCATTTTCCCCCGCGCCGGGGCTTGGCACACGCCGGATATTGGGATGTCGCCAAGTGGTAAGGCACCAGACTTTGACTCTGGCATTCGTAGGTTCGAGTCCTGCCATCCCAGCCATCGTCGGAGCAAAGTCACTTTGCTCCGAATTTTTTGCTTTATGACCCGCTAGCTCAGTTGGCAGAGCAATTGCCTTTTAAGCAATGGGTCTGGAGTTCGAATCTCCAGCGGGTCACCACGACCGGCAAACGCCTGATGACGTTTGCCGGTTTTTTGACCTTTCGATGACCCTGAAACGGGGGAATCATTGAATTAACACATTACGAATACGATAACTCACTGTTTTTGCTTGCAATTTGCCGAGTCCTGTGACATGCTGTCCGCGGTGCTACCAGTATCCCGGTAGGCGGTTTCCCTCGAATCCATTCGGGGGTGATAAACTTCTTCTTGCTCCCGATCGAAAGAGAGGGGGTGACAGGCATGGTTACATGGGGAGAATCCTTTCAATTCTGCATGGTCATACTTGCGGTCATTGCCCTGATTTATCAGGACAACAATAAGAAGAGATAATCGCCGCCTCCCCAAAGGAACGATTATCTCTTCGTAGCTATTTGGGGAGCCGACCTACTGGCAGCACCCTTTTGTACCTATACTATACTCCAGTTTTGCTTTTTTGTCAAGCGCTCCGCCGGAAGACGGAGCGCTTTTCTCTGTCTTACATTTTTGCGGCCAGCTTGAAGACCTCGTTGGAGCGGCCGATGAGGATGATGTGGTCGCCCTCACGGAAGCGGTAATCCGGGCCGACGTTCGGGTTGATCTCGTTGTCATGCTTGACGGCGATGATGTTGATCTGATATTTGCGGCGGACATTCAGGCCGGACAGCGTCTGACCGATCCATGCGGCCTGAATGGGAAGCTCATAGATGGAATAGTCTGCTGTCAAGGGAATGAAATCAAAGATGTTGTCCGCATTGTAGCGCACGGCGAGCTTTTCGGCGATCTCGCGCTCCGGGCAGACGATCTCATCCGCACCGATCTTGCGCAGGAGGTCTGCCTGAATGTCCTGCTTGGCCTTCGAGACGATCATGCGCGCGCCGAACTGCTTGAGCAGGGACGTGACGACAAGCGAGGCCTGGAAGTCCTCGCCGATGGTGACGAAGCAGATGTCGAAATTGTCGACACCGAGCGCCTTGATGATGGTATCGTTCGTGCAGTCACAGATGTTTGAGTCCGTGAAGCGGCCGGAGAGCGCTTCGATGATGGCGGGATTTTTGTCGACGATCATGACGTCGTTGCCGAGCGCCTGCATTTTGCTGGCCAGATGGCGGCCGGTACGGCCCATGCCGATGATGAGAACAGATTTCATGAGATGGTTCCTTTCTCTGATTATCCGATGAGGATCTTGCCGGTGGGACGATCCAGCGGCGGCTCGGAGCGGCGCTCCGAGAACAGCAGAACGAAGCTCAGACCACCGATACGCCCGGCGTACATGAGCAGAATGAGAATGACACGGCTCGCGGCGCTGAGCTGCGGCGTCAGCCCGAGCGACAGACCTACCGTCGCAATGGCGGAGACGACTTCGAACGTGACGGCCTTCAGGCCGAAGGGCTCGATGGCGCAGATGGCCAGAATGGCCGTCAGGCTCATGCCGAGATAGATGAGCAGAATGGAGCTGGCCTGCCGGAGCGTTTCGCGCTCAATGGACATGCGGAAGGTATTGACGCGCATGCGGCCGCGTGCCGAGGCCAGCGCACTGAGCACCAGAACGGCCAGCGTCGTCGTCTTGATGCCGCCTGCCGTGGAGCCGGGACTGCCGCCGATGAGCATAAGGAAGTCCGTCAGCAGGTTGCCGGAGTCGGACAGCTTGGACAGGTCCACGGTGTTGAAGCCTGCCGTGCGCGGTGTGACGGCCTGGAAGAACGAGGCGAGGAGCTTTTCCGGGATGGAGAGGTCCGCCATGGAGGCGTTCCACTCGAAGCCGAGAAACAGAAGCCCGCCGCCGAGCAGCAGAATGCCGGAGGTTGTCAGAACGAGCTTGCTGTGCAGCTGCAGGCGCTTCCAGCGGAAGCGGCAGCGGACAAGATCACGCCAGACGAGGAAGCCGAGGCCGCCAATGATGATGAGCATACAGATCGTCAGGCTCACAAGCGGATCGGACACATAGGCCGTCAGGGAAGAAAACGGCGCACGCATGCCCATGAGGTCGAAGCCTGCATTGCAGAAGGCGGAGATGGCGTGGAACACGGAGGCGTAGATGCCGCGCAGCACGCCAAATTCCGGGATGAACCGGATGGAAAGCAATGCGGCACCCGCAAATTCGAACACGAACGTAAAGGGAATGATCTTGCGGATGAGCGCCGCCGTACCGTCGAGCGTGATGTTGCCCGCAGACTGCATAAGGACCTTGCGGTCATAAAGGCCGAGGCGTTTGCCGAGCAGCATGGACGTCAGCGTGATGAAGGTCATGAAGCCGAGACCGCCGAGCTGGATGAGCGCGAGGATCACGAGCTGGCCGAAGACCGTCCAGCTGGTGAACGTGTCGCGGACGACGAGACCCGTCACGCAGGTTGCACTCGTTGAGGTGAACAGGGCGTCGAGGAACCCGGCAGGTTCCCCGCGTGAGGCGATGGGGAGCATCAGCAGCCCTGCGCCGGCCAGAATGACCAGCAGGAACCCGACCGCGATGAGACGCGAGGGGGTCAGGTGCATTTTTTTCAAATGAGGATCGCTTCCTTCCGACCGGCCTTCGTGCAGATGGGCCGGTGTTGCTTTCTCAGACAGTATAGCGGATTTGGAGCGAAAACGCAACTGTGATTTTTGACACGAAATTGTGTGAATTATTTTTGAAAATTCAAGAAAAATAGTTGAATTTTGGGGTCGTTTGTCATAGAATATTGGTCGGCAGTGTTTTGGAGAGCATACTGCCGCGAAAATCTCTTCTCCGCAGGAGCACCATGCTGAACGTTGTCCTTGTTGCGCCGGAGATCCCGCAGAACACCGGCAATATTGCCCGCACCTGCGCCGCAACCGGCTCCGTGCTGCATCTCATCCGGCCGCTGGGCTTCGATATCTCCGAGCGGGCCGTGCGCCGCGCCGGGCTGGATTACTGGCATCTGGTCGATGTGCGCGTATACGACGATCTCGGGGACTTCTATGCGAAAAACAACGTTGCCCAGCAGCGGCTGTTCTCCACGAAGGCGCCGCGCTCCTACTGCGATGTCTCCTATGACGACGGGTGCTACCTGTTCTTCGGCCGGGAGACGAAGGGCCTGCCGGAGCCGTTCCTCGAGGCCCATTATGACGACTGTGTCCGCATCCCCATCCGCGAGGAGGCACGCAGCCTGAATCTCAGCAATTCCGTTGCCATTGGCGTGTTTGAAGCGCTGCGGCAATTGAATTTCCCGCACCTGCGGGACTATGGAAAGATGAAAGTGTGAATTCTGCGTATCGCAAGTCTATCAGGAGGTCAATTATGAACTACAACAAGAAATCCGTTGGAGACATCGATGTCAAGGGCAAGCGCGTGCTTTGCCGCTGTGACTTCAACGTCCCCACCAAGGAAGGCAAGATCACGAGCGACAAGCGCATCGTCGCTGCCATGCCGACCATTGAGTACCTTGTCAACCACGGCGCCCGCGTCATCCTTTGCTCCCATATGGGCAAGCCGAAGGGCGAGTGGAAGCCCGAGCTGTCCCTGCAGGTCGTTGCGGACCGCCTGAGCGAGCTGCTCGGCAAGCCCGTCGTGATGGCCAAGGACGTCGTCGGTGAGGATGCCAAGGCCAAGGCCGCGGCCCTGAAGGACGGCGATGTGATGCTGCTGGAGAACGTCCGCTTCATGAAGGGCGAGACGAAGAACGATCCCGAGCTGTCCAAGGAGCTGGCTTCTCTGGCGGAGATCTTTGTGAACGATGCATTCGGCACGGCGCACCGCGCCCATTCCTCCACGGCCGGCGTGGCGGACTATCTGCCCGCTGTCTGCGGCTTCCTCGTGGAGAAGGAAGTGTCCATCATGGGCAAGGCTCTGGCCGATCCGACCCGTCCGTTTGTTGCCATCCTCGGCGGTGCGAAGGTCTCTGATAAGCTGAACGTCATCAACAACCTCCTCGAGAAGGTCGACACCCTCATCATCGGCGGCGGCATGGCCTACACCTTCCTTGCCGCGAAGGGCTACTCCGTCGGCAAGTCTCTGCTCGACAACGAGAAAATCGACTACTGCCGCGACATGATGGCCAAGGCCGAGGCTAAGGGCGTCAAGCTGCTGCTGCCGGTCGACACCGTCATCGCTGCGGACTTCCCGAACCCGATCGACGCGGACATCGCCGTGAAGACTGTCGCCGCGGACGCCATCCCCGACGACATGGAGGGCCTTGACATCGGCGAAGAGACCCGCAAGCTCTTTGCGGACGCCGTCAAGAGCGCCAAGACCGTCGTCTGGAACGGCCCGATGGGCGTGTTCGAGAACCCGACGCTTGCACAGGGTACCATCGCCGTGGCGCAGGCGCTGGCCGATTCCGACGCCGTGACCATCGTCGGCGGCGGCGACTCCGCGGCTGCCTGCGAGCAGCTCGGCTTTGCCGATCAGATCACGCACATCTCCACGGGCGGCGGCGCTTCTCTGGAATTCCTCGAAGGCCTCGAGCTGCCGGGCATCGCCTGCCTGCAGGATCGCTGAGCGGGAGCGCGGAATGAACAGAAAATATCGCAAGACGCTCATCGCCGGCAACTGGAAGATGAATAAAACGCCGACGCAGACGAAGGCGTTCATGACCGAGCTGAAGGGCCTGCTGCCGAAGGGCCGCTGGTGCGACATCGCGCTGTGCGTTCCGGCCGTGTGCATCCCGGCCGCCGTCCGCGCCATGCGTGAAACGCGCGTGGCCATCGGTGCAGAGAACTGCAATGCGCATACCTCCGGTGCCTATACCGGCGAGATCGCCGCGGATATGCTCGTTGATGCAGGGTGCAAATATGTCATCCTCGGTCACTCCGAGCGCCGCGCCATGGGCGAGACGGATGCGGACGTGAATGCAAAGCTTCATACGGCGCTGGATGCGGGCCTGATCCCGATCGTCTGCTGCGGCGAAACGCTTGCACAGCGGGAATCCGGCGTGACGGAGGAATGGATCACCATGCAGATCAAGCTGGCGCTGGCCGGTGTGCCGGAGGAGAAGATCCGCCGCATCGTCATCGCCTATGAGCCCATCTGGGCCATCGGCACCGGCGAGACTGCAACGCCGGAGCAGGCCGAGGAGGTCTGCCAGCACATCCGCACCATCATCCGCAAGCGCTTCGGCTCGAAGAACGCCCGCGCGATGACCATCCTCTACGGCGGCTCCATGAACGAAAAGAACGCCTTTGAGCTGCTGGCCCAGCCGGATATTGACGGCGGCCTGATCGGCGGCGCATCTCTCGTGCCGGAGAAGTTCGTCCGCATCATCGAGGATGCCAACCAGCCCGTCGGCTGAGAAGCAAAATAAATTCTAAGCGGGGTTCGGTCATCCGGACCCCGCGTGATTTTTGAAAGGGAGACAGTATGGAACGTATTCCCATCGTCATCGATACCGACCCCGGAATCGACGACTTTTTCTGCCTTGCGCTGGCCTGCGCCTATTCAGACCGCCTGGACCTGCGCGCCGTGACCACCATGGGCGGCAACAATCACACGGATGTGACGACGCAAAACGCGCTGAACATCCTCTCCCTGTTCCGGACGGATGTCCCGGTGGCACGCGGCGCGGACCGCTATCTCGAGGCGGAGTTCGGCGCGCCTGCGGCGAAGTGCCACGGTTCCAACGGCGTGGGGGACCTCATCCTGCCGCAGTCCGACAGGACGCCGGACGATCTGCCCGCGTGGGACAAGCTCTATGAGATCGCAAAGGCCGCGCAGGGCGAGCTCGTCCTCGTGACGGTCGCGCCGCTGACGAATATCGCGCTGGCCCTGCAGAAGCACCCGGACCTGCCGCACTGGATCAAAAAGATCGTGATGATGGGCGGCAGCATCGGCCGCGGCAACATCACGCCCTATGTCGAGGCGAACGCGGGCCACGACCCGGCCGCCACGAAGCTCGTCTTTGAGAGCGGCATTCCCATCGATATGGTCGGCCTGAGCATCACGCTCGGCTGCCCCATCCGGCCGGATGTGTTCGAGCGCTATATCCCGGCGCAGCGGGGCGGCTTTCGGGAGATCATGGAGGCGCTCATCCGCTTCCGCAGCGGCGAGGCCATGCACGATGCCGTCGCCATCTCCACACTGCTGGACGACCGGCTGATGACGTGGCAGACCGGTGAGATCACCGTGGAGCTGGCTCCGCCGGAGCGCAGCGGCCAGACCGTGCTGCATCCGTCGGAACATGCCGACATGCGCGCCGCCGTGGCCGTGGATACGGACCGCTATGACGCCATTATCGGCGGTATGCTGCAGCGTCTGGAGAAGAGGCTGCGGAACTGAATACGGCATTTTTCCGCCGCAGAGATGCGTCCTCTGCGGCGGCTTTTTTGCGTTTGAAGCTATATTATAGAAAAAGATACCTTGACAGGCGAAGTATCTTGTGCTATAGTAGACTCACAAAGGCTGCCGGATGCGGCAGCGGGAAGGAGGCTGGAGTCCCTTGTATATTGCGGGAGACCTGATCCGCGGCCATACGGAGACCATCATTCTGGCGCGCCTGATGCAGCGCGACAGCTACGGCTACGAGATCAATAAAACGGTCCGGGAGCTGTCCGGCGGGCGCTACGAGCTGAAGGAGGCCACGCTCTACACCGCGTTCAAGCGGTTGGAGGAGACCGGGCAGATCATGTCCTATTGGGGCAGCGAGGCTACGGGCGCCCGGCGGCGCTATTATCGCATCACCCCGGCCGGACGCATGGCCTACCAGGAGCAGGTCAGCGTCTGGGAGGCCACAAAAGAGATCATTGATCGGCTGATCGCCATGGAGGAAGAGTCATGAGAGAACAATTAAGGCAGGAGGTGCTGCGCCGCTTTGCGGGCGCACCGGACACGCAGCAGGCGCGCGATCTGCGCGATGAGATCCTGAGCAATACCCTGCAGCGCTACGACGATCTGCTTGCCGGGGGAAAGTCAGAGCAGGAGGCCTATGCCAGCGCGCTCGAGAGCGTCGGCGATGTGGAGGAGCTGCTTTCCAGCCTGCCGCGCGCTGCGCAGGCCGAGCCTGTACGGGAAGCGCAGCCAAAGGCCGAAGCGCCGGAAAAGGAGCCGCATTCCCGACAAAAGAAAAATCACCTTGATAGCGGGATAATCCATTTCGTAAAGAAATCGAATCGGCCCAGACTTTCAATGAACTTTTAACGATAAATGAATCTGTCTGGTAAACCATTTTGTCTCCACCTGCCTTTTGCAATTTACTTGCCGAAAGATCTCCCTGATTGTTCAGGGTTGGAGAAGAAGCTAAAGCTGAAATCACTTCCTGATTATCAAAGTCCCATGCATTCGTGACAACCTGACTATACTGATCGGTTGCTGACAGGGAACCATTAAAGCTGATCAAATCATTTCCATATTCCACATTTAAAACAGCTTTCTGGTTTACCTCCGGCTTTTTAACCGTCACATTTTTCCCTTTTACAGATATCACCAGACCATTCGCCTCGGCACGCGCACGTATAAAATCCCAATCCGAACAATAATACTGGATCAATGAATGATGATTCATCGTCGATTTTTCAACCGTACACGACAAACCGTATGGCTTCAATATTTTACAGATAATATCGCCATCGCACATTTCTTCAAATACAGCATTTTTCCGTCCTCGTGTAGCGGCAAAAGTATAATCCCGGCATTCGACGACCAATTGTGGACGGACAGTACCCTGTATTTCGAGACTCTGGC
>ERZ773104.1845-NODE-1845-length-26045-cov-11.055290_pt1 | contig 26045 bp, 17 predicted proteins | sample MGYA00511920_ERZ773104 | MGnify/ENA primary metagenome ERZ773104 (study PRJEB29015, sample SAMEA2737857) | human gut metagenome | biome: human gut; feature: human-associated habitat; material: faeces | place: China | collected 2012 ...
CTGGCAACGATCACTTTTCCCCGTAAGGCAGCTGGTAGAGCACAACCTTAGGAGGGGGACGCTCTATCCAACTGAGCTATTGGCGCGTATATCAAATGAAATTGTAAATAGTGAGGATTGAACAACCACTTAGGGAGTGTGTGCTCTATCCAACTGAGCAGAAGGACAGCATGGTCGGAGAGTTCTCCGACCTATATTCCAATCTATATTGTAACGGGAAAGGAATTTTCTGTCAATCCTCAGAAATCACTGCAAACGTTCTTCGATGAGCGCAGCAAGCTTTCTTGCCTCTGCATCCATTTTTTTAATATCTGTCCCTTCAATCATCACGCGTACCAGTGGCTCTGTGCCGGAGGTACGAATCAGCACGCGTCCGTCCTGTGCGAATTTTTCCTCCAGCTCCGCAATCCCTCTGCGTACCACATCATCCTCCATGTAGCTGTTTTTCTTTGCATTATTCACGCGTGCATTGACCAGAACCTGTGGCATGGTCTGCATAATGCCTGCCAGCTCGGAGGCCTTCTTGCCGCTGCGTTTCAGTACGGAAAGCAGCTGAATGGCAGTCAGCGTACCGTCGCCCGTAGTGTTGTGGTCAAGGAAGATAACATGACCGCTCTGCTCGCCGCCGATGTTGTAGCCATCCGCAAGCATCCGTTCCAAAACGTATCTGTCCCCGACAGAGGTCTGCAAAATATGGATATCCTTTTCCTTGCCCATCATCGTCAGCCCAAGGTTGGACATCACCGTTCCGACAATCGTATCCTTCGCCAATGCGCCTCTTTCCTTCATATCCAGACCGCAAATGGCAAGAATCTTATCCCCGTCGATTAGGTTGCCCTTTTCATCCACAGCCAGACAGCGGTCAGCGTCCCCGTCAAAGGCGAACCCGATATCTGCGCCGTTTTTCACAACCATTTCTTTCAAATCATCCATGTGGGTGGAGCCGCATTTATCATTGATATTTGTGCCGTCAGGCTCATTATGGATGATGCACAGGCTTGCGCCCAAATCAAGCATGGCAATGGGAGCCGCTTTATAGGCTGCCCCGTTTGCGCAGTCCAATGCAACCTTGATGCCGTCAAATTTTTCGGTGGTTGTCCGTGTCAGAAATGCAATATAATCATCTAATGCATCCTCGGCATATTCCTTCGTGCCAAGCCCGATGCCGGTAGGACTGGGCAGAATTTCCGGATGACTCATGATAATGTTTTCGATTTCATCCTCCAGTGCATCACTCAGCTTATAGCCCTGATTGTTGAAGAATTTAATCCCGTTATATTCCACAGGGTTATGGGATGCGGAAATCATAACACCTGCATCCAGTCTGTATTTTCTTACCAGATACGCAACCGCAGGCGTGGGGATCACCCCTGCCACAACTGCGTGCGCGCCGACAGAGCAGATGCCGGAAACCAGTGCGCTTTCCAGCATATCCCCACTGATACGGGTATCCATAGCAACCAGAATACGGGGGGCGTGCTTTGTTTCCTTTGTCAGCACATACGCACCGGCTCTGCCTAAGCGGAACGCCAGCTCGCCTGTCAATTCTGTGTTTGCAACACCTCTTACGCCGTCTGTACCAAATAATCTAGCCATTTTTCTTCCTCCAAAACCTTATTCGTTCGCCGATGCACTGCCGTCACCGGAAACGGTTACATCAATATAAACAGGGCTTGCGTTCAAGCCGTTGGGCAAATCCAGATGCACCAGAACTCGATGCGTCCCTTCGGACATGCCGTTTACATGCACACTGCCATTCAGATCCTCTGCGCGCAGTCCGTTCAGGCTGCTGCTGTCGCCTGTAACGGTGACATGTGCCGTCCCGAAAGAGTAGGTCTTGCCGTCCTCCTGCCCCAGAATGGTTAAACGGGATTCATCCAGTGTGAACTGCTTTCCTTTCTGCGCCGTCTCGATGGCAACCGTTACCTGTACGCTGCTGCGGTTGTCATCATTTAAGGAAATGCCGTCCGGCAGATAATTTTCCAGATTGAATGTCTTTGTCACTGCGGCAGTGCGCCCCGAAACGTCAATGCTGTCCAGATGAATGGAAAGCAGGGCATCCAAATCCTCTTTAGAGCCTGTCACCTCTGCATATTTCGGCGAGCAGGAAACCGTGCCGACCTGATAGCCGTTTGCAGGCGTGCCTGTGATATCCACCTGAATCGGCACCTGCTTTGCATCATGTACCGCATAGGAAACCGTTACCTCGCGGATGTTCAGCGAAACGCCCGTTACCTCTGCGCCGTGGTAATCATAGCAGGCAAGCTTTGCGTGAATATCTGTATTTTCTTCCAGCTCCTCCGCGTTGATGATTGCCTTTACCTTCGCAACCTGCCGCACCAGAGATACGGGACCGGAAACGGTTACGGTCTCTGCGCTCAGAACAGGGTCGGAAAGGGTAATGTCACTGTCGGGCTTGCCGTTTAATTCTACCTCAATGGGAAATTCCTTTGTTCGCAGGGTTTCCACCTGTGCCTCCACAACGGCAGGTGCCTTGCTGCTGATGGCATAGGCTGTACCGCCCTGATCAATGGAAACATTGACGGGCAGCGCAACGGAATCCCCGTTCACTGCATAAGCCAGCTCGGATAAATCCACCGAGGCGGTAATCCAGTCGGGGTTCTGGCTCAGTCTGTCCAGTGCGGTTCGCTGTGCCTTCACCTTTACGGTAATTTTTGTGTTTTTCAGCTCCTCCGCATTGCCGACGGTCAGCCCGCGGGAGGTCAGTGTATCCATATTTTCCAAGGTTAAAGGTCTGCTGTAGCTGCGCGTATCCACAGGCTGCGTGATGTTGATTACCATAAACCACATGGTCGCGGCAATGGCAATGGAAAGCAGCTTCCAGCCAAGATCCTTCGTCAGTAATTCCTGAAATTTTTTCATTCTTTCTCCTGCCGTCCTTTCCAAATGGTTGCAAATGTCTTCTTGCTGCCTTCCTTGCGCGGCTGAGAAATCATATTTTTCAGCTGCTCAGGGGAGAGGTCACGGTAAAGCACGCCGCCCCTTGCCAGAGAGATGGCGCCGGTTTCCTCGGAAACCACAATAACATACGCATCGGAAACCTCGCTTGCGCCGATAGCGGCTCTGTGCCTTGTGCCAAGCTCCATGCTGACCTCGTTGCTGTCCGTCAGGGGCAGAAAGCATGTAGCGGCGGCTACGCGGTTGCGCCGCACAATCACTGCGCCGTCATGCAGTGGTGTATTGTGTTCAAAAATATTGATGAGCAGCTGACTGGAAACGATGGCATCCACAGGAATCCCCGTGCGTTCAAAGTCTCCAAGAGGAACCTTCTGCTCAATCAGGATTAAGGCACCTGTTTTCACAGAGCCCATTTTTTCAGCAGCCTTCACAATTTCATCCACGGTTCGTTGTGCAGCTTTATCATCGGTTTCTTCAGAGCTTCTGGCGAAGGCGGTGAAGAATTTTCCTTTGCCCAGCTGCTCCAGTGCCTTTCGCAGCTCCGGCTGGAATACAACGATAACCGCAATGATGCCGACGGAAATGGTGTTGGAAAGAATCCAAAGAATCGTATTCAGCTTTAAGAGCATGGCAACCGCCGCAAGGGCGAAAATAACCAGAATCCCCTTGAACAGCACCCACGCGCGTGTTTCCTTGATCCAGAATATGATTTTATAAATAATATAGGCAACAATGAGGATATCCAGAATATCGGAAATGCCGAGGGATGGTCTTGCGAATTCTGTGATTCCGAGGTTGTCGAAAATGTTTTTGAAAACTTCCATCGTTCACACCCTGTCTATGCTTGTTTTCTCTGTCATGAAATGGTAAGATGTACTTCGTTCGGTACATCAATATGGGCGCAGAAGCCCAATATTTTTCATTATAGCATAAACTATGACAAAGTAACATGAAAAGATGCGGAAAAAATGAAACTTCTTTTCCTATTTTTCCTATGAAAATAGAATGTATATGATTTTTCTATCGGTTTGCTAAAAATATCGAATTGATGTAAAATTCCTGAAAATCATTTCCATGTTTTGGTTGTTTTTGTTTTTGTACAAAAGGCAGAAGGGATTGACTTTGTTTATTTTTTGTGTTTTAATAACGGTATGAAGGAATATTTTTGATATTTTGCCAAAATAAAAGAAAATTCCTTTATTGTTGTCTGACACTAATGCACGTATTCATTTTATATTCTTAAGGAGGAAGATCCAATGGCAGTTAAATTTGCAAACAGAATGAATCTGTTAAAAGGTTCCGAAATCAGAGCTTTGTTGGCACTGACAGCAAAACCCGAAGTTATCTCTTTCGCAGGCGGTATGCCCGCACCCGAGCTGTTCCCTACAGAAGGCGTTAAGGAAGCGGCTTGTAAGGTAATGGATAATATGGGTAGAGTTGCGCTGCAGTACACAGGTACAGACGGTTTTGCATCCCTGCGTGAAAAAATCGTTGCAAGAATGGCAGCGAAAAACGATATCCATGTAAGCATCGATGATATCCTGATTACAAGCGGTTCTCAGCAGGGTCTGGATTTCTCCGCTCGTGTATTCCTGAACCCCGGCGATGTTGTTCTGGTAGAAAGCCCCTCTTATCTGGGTGCAATCAATGCGTTCAAGGCTTGTGAACCTACTTTCGTAGAAGTTCCTACAGATGATGCAGGTATGATTCCCGAAGAGCTGGATAAGATTCTGGCTACAACAGAAAACGTAAAAATGATTTACGTTATCCCCGATTTCCAGAACCCCACAGGTAAAACATGGACTCTGGAAAGAAGACAGAAATTCATGGAACTGATCAACAAATACGAAATTCCCGTTATCGAAGATAACCCTTACGGCGAGCTGCGTTTCGAAGGCGAATTCCTGCCTTCCCTGAAATCCATGGATACAAAGGATCTGGTAATCTTCCTGGGCACAATGTCCAAGATTTTCGCTCCCGGTCTGCGTATCGGTTGGGTTTGCTCCACAAACGCAGAGGTTCTGGGCAAATATAACTTCATCAAACAGGGTGCTGACCTGCAGTCCTCCACAATCGACCAGCTGATTACAAATCAGTTCTTGGAGGATAACGATCTGGATGCACACGTTGAAAAGATCAAAGCAGTTTACGTTAAGAGACGTGACGCAATGCTGAAAACAATGGAAGAAACCTTCCCGAAGGAAGTAAAATTTACACATCCCGAAGGTGGTCTGTTCACATGGTGCGTACTGCCCGAATACATGGACGCAAAGGTTATCGCGCCTCAGTGTCTGGAAAAGAACGTTGCTTACGTTCCCGGCGGCAGCTTCTTCCCTAACGGCGGTAAGGAAAACCACTTCCGTCTGAACTACTCCTGCATGCCTGAAGACAAGATTGTTGAAGGTATCACAAAGATTGCAGAGGTTCTGAAAGCAAACCTGAAATAATTAAGTCGAAATCAGGATTTCGACTGCTCAAGCCCTCCTTTTTGGAGGGCTTTTTTATGCCGAAATTGACAGTCTGTTTCAATGAGAATATAATGGATACAGTATGAAAAAGGGTGGACAGAGGATAGACAAAGTGGACAGAGTGGACAGGTAAAAAACACGAAAAAATTGCGAAAGCGGACAGGCAAAGGTTGGACGGAAGAAAGGAAAATTCCAATGGCAAAAGAGAATTTGTCCATACAGATAGAATACGAAAAAAAAGAGGGCGGCGTGGTGCTGAAAAAGCTGCATGGCCGCTGTGCGGAGCTGCATGTTCCTGCCAAGATTGACGGACTGCCCGTCATTGCGGTTGCCGAAAGGGCATTTGCGGCAGAAAAGGAGGCACCCCCTGCGGAAATCGGCGAGGAGAAGGAGGCGAGCCTTTCCTTTGTGACGGAGCCACCTGCCGAAACCGCGGAGGGGCAGGCATTGCGAAGGGTTTTCCTGCCGGATACGATTGCGGAAATCGGGGCGTTTGCCTTTTCGGGCTGTGCCGCACTGGAGCGGATACATCTGCCGGAGAGATTGACGGCGGTTTCCAAGCGGATGTTCGATGGCTGCGGGGCGCTGCAGGAAATTTCCCTGCCGAGGGCGGTCAGAAGCATCGGGGATTATGCGTTTTACGGCTGTGAACGGCTGAAGGAGCTTCGCCTGCCGGAGGGCGTGGAAAGCATCGGGCGATATGCCTTTTATAACTGCCGCAGGATGGAGAAAATCAATATCCCGCTGGCGGCAAGGGAATTAAATACGGGACTGTTTCTGAACTGCGACAGTCTGAAACACCTTTCCTTCGGGCGTTGCAGACATATCTCCGATTTGATTTCGGGACTGAACCATGAATTGCAGCTGTCGATTGATTTCCCCATCGAGGGCGGCGAAACGAAGCACGCGGAGCTGGTACTGCCCGATTTTCAGTATGAATATATCGAGGATACGCCGGCAAGGCTGTTCCATCAGGTGAATTACGGCACGGGGCATATTTTCCGCCAGTGCATCGGAAATTCCGAGATTGATTTCCGCCGTTATGATGAGATTTTCTATCTGACGAAGCGCGAGGATGCCGCGGAAACGGTGCTTTTGCTTGCCATGAGCCGCCTGCGGTATCCGTATCGCTTGCAGGAGAAGCATAGGGAGGTCTACCTTGACTATCTGCGGGAGCATTTGCTCTGGGCGGCGGCGTATTTCATGGAGCAGAAGGAGGGGGAAACCCTGCGGCTGTTCGCGGATTGGGGACTGCTGACGGCGGAAACCACACCCGAATTGATTGCTCTTGCGCAGAAAAAGGGGCAGACCGCAGTGCTCAGCTTTTTGATGGATTATCAGCATAGGCATTTTGCCGCAACCAAAAAGAAAAAAACATTCGACCTATAATAATACATATTTTTGATATACCGCAGAACCATGAATATGGTTCTGCGGTATCGGGTCGAGGGGGTGACCCCCTCGTGGGAGTTTGAGGGTGAAACCCTCAAGGTTTTAAGGTTTTAGAAAGAAGGTGAGAAGGCATGAACGAAACACATCAAAACCTCATCCGTATCGGTACGGATATTTTAAGCGCATCGCGTAACGAGCTTTACCTTTCCATGCGCTTTCTTGATTTGGCACTCAGCGGTCTTAGGTACGAAATGAACCTTTCCTCCCTGTACGTCGGGACAGACGGCGAAAAGATATTGTTTAACCCGCGCTACCTCGTACAGCGCTATCTGAGCAACCGCGTGCTTGTCAATCGCGCCTATCTGCACATGGTTCTGCATTGCCTGTTCCGCCATCCCTTCCATCTGAACCATCGGGATGAGGAGCTCTGGCACCTCGCCTGCGATATCGCGGTGGAATCTATCGTGGATTCGCTGTCTGTGAAGGCGGTGCGGCTCGTTGTCTCCGATAAACGAAACGAAATGTACGATATGCTCCGCAGAGAATTGAAGGTGCTTTCCGCCGAGGGTATTTATCGCGTGCTGGAAGAAAAAAAGCTTTCCTTGCAGGAATTCGGTAAGCTACAGCTGGAATTCTGGGTAGACGACCATGTTTTCTGGGAGCATCAGAAGGATGACGAGGACGAGAATAACAAGGACGGAGATAACCAAGATAACAGCAACGACCAACAGCAGGAGCAGGAGGAACAGGACGAAAAGCAGCAGCAGCTGGAGGAAAAATGGACAGAAATCGGGGAAAAGACCGAAACTAACCTCGAAACCTTCTCCAAGGATATGGGCGCAGAGGCAGGCGAGCTTCTGCAATATCTGAAGGTCGAGAACAGGGAACGCTACGATTATCGGCAGTTTTTGCAGAAATTCGTGACGCTCAAAGAGGATATGCGCGTGGATGACGATGCCTTCGATTTTATCTTCTATACCTATGGCTTGCAGATGTACGGCAATTTGCCGTTGATTGAAGCACTGGAATATAAGGAAGTGAAGAAGGTGGAGGAGCTGGTGATTGCCATTGATACCTCCGAATCCTGCGAGGGGGAAACGGTGAAGCGGTTCTTAGAGGAAACCTACGCGATTCTTTCAAGCAGTGAAAGCTTTTTCCATAAAATGAACGTGCATATCATACAGTGCGATGCGGCGGTGCAGATGGATAAAAGGATAACCTCCAAGGAGGAGTTGGCGCAGTTTATGGAGGATTTTGCACTGCGCGGCAGCGGCGGTACGGATTTCCGCCCTGTGTTCCAATATGTTGATCAATTGATTGCCGAAAGGGCGTTTCAGAACCTAAAGGGTCTGATTTATTTCACAGACGGCTATGGCACCTTCCCCAAACGCAGACCGCCCTATGATGCCGCATTTGTGTTCTATCATGAGGATTATACGGATGTCGGCGTGCCGCCATGGGCGATGAAGCTGATACTGGGGAAAGAGGATTTGTCCTTGGGACTGCCGTCTCATGGGCGTTAGGAGGATAGCATGAATATTAAAAAAGCGAAGGAAGAAATCAAATATGCCATTCAGGCGTATCTGGCGAAGGACGAGTTTGGGGAATACCGTATTCCTGCGGTCAGACAAAGACCCGTTCTGCTGATGGGCGCGCCCGGTATCGGGAAAACCGCCGTGATGGAGCAGGTAGCGAGGGAGTGCGGCGTGGCACTGGTATCCTACAGCATTACGCATCATACGCGTCAGTCTGCCATCGGGCTGCCCTTTATCAGCAAGAAGGAATACGGCGGAAAGGAATACACCGTAACGGAATACACCATGAGCGAAATTATTGCATCGGTTTATGATAAAATGGAGGAAACCGGTTTACAGGAGGGGATTTTGTTTATTGATGAAATCAACTGTGCCTCCGAAACGCTTGCGCCTGCCATGCTCCAATTTTTGCAGTGCAAGACCTTTGGGGCGCATAAGGTGCCGGAGGGGTGGCTGATTGCCGCGGCAGGCAATCCCCCCGAATACAACAAAAGCGTGCGCGAATTTGACGTGGTAACGCTTGACCGTGTGAAGAAAATCGACGTAGAGCCTGATTTTTCCGTCTGGAAGGAATATGCCTATCAGCAGGGCATCCATGGGGCGATTCTGTCCTATCTGGAAATTCGCAAGGATCATTTTTATGCCATGGAGACAACGGTGGATGGCAAGCGGTTTGTGACGGCGAGAGGGTGGGAGGATCTTTCTACCATTCTCAAGGTGTATGAGGATATGGATTTGCCTGTAGAGGAAGGACTGATTTATCAGTATTTGCAGCACCGCAGGATTGCAAAGGATTTTGCGAATTATCTGGATTTGTACCGCAAATATCGCACCGATTACCGCGTGGACGATATTTTGCAGGGGAAATATACCAAGCAGGCGGTGACGAAGCTGCAGGATGCACCGTTTGACGAGCGGCTGAGCGTGATGGGACTTTTGCTGAGCAGGCTTTCCGAGGGCTTCCGTGGGGCATACGAGGCGGATTTGACTGTAACGGGACTGCATGGGGCATTGCTGGAGCTGAAGGAGAGGTTCAACAGCCCCTATTGCAAGGAAACGCCTTGGGAGAACCTCTTTACAGGACTGGTGGAGGAAAGAGAAGCCGCCTTTGCGAAGGAACGGAAGGCGGGACTTCTGGAGAAAACGGCGGAGCATGCCTGCTTGAAGGAATTGGAGCGGCTGCATTTCTTCCTTGCGGAGGGCAAGCGGAACGGCTGTCGGGAAAAAGAGGATGCGTTTGCACTGGTGAAGGGACTTTTCGCAAAAGAGGCGGAAGGACGGGAAAACGCCATTGCGGATGCGTCTGCGATGCTGGACAATGCCTTCGCATTTTTGGAGGAAGCCTTCGGCGCAGGGCAGGAGATGGTTATCTTCATTACGGAGCTGACCACGAACTTCTATAGCGTGAAATTCATCAGCGAGAATGGCTCGGAGAAATATTATCGGTATAACGCGGATCTGCTGTTTGATGAAAAGCAAAAGACGATTTTGCAGGATATTGAGAAGGCGAAAACGGAATTAAATCTTCTGTTTTAAAGAAAAGAAAAAGGCTGTCATCCCTTTTACTGGAATGACAGCCTTTTTGATTGCTTTCGTTTAATATTTGCTCCAATCCGGCTCTGCGGTCAGTGCTGTCCATGTTTCATACTTGGAATCCTTCTGCTCATAGGTGTGGCTGTTGGTTGCCTCCTGCACAGCCAGATAATACCATGCGCCGGGCTGATTATCGGGCCATTTGGTCATGCTGTCCAAAAGGTCGGCCTTTGTTTCGGGCATACGGCAAAGCACACGGTTAATCAGTGTCATTGCCTCTGCTCTTGTAATCGGGGCATCGGGGTGGAAGCTGCCGTCCGTATAGCCGCTTACCCAGCCAAGGGTGGCGGCACGCTCAATTTCCTTTTCCGCCCAATGACCGGAAATATCCGTAAAGCCGCTGTTTTCCTCTGCCTTACCGCTGTCAAAACGGGCGCAGATGGCGGCAAATTCCGCACGGGTAATGGGTGCCTGCGGTGCAAAGCTGTTTGCTGTGCGGCCCTTGAGAATATTCATGCCTGCCATGGTGGAAACTGCTGTGTTGTACCAGCTGTCCTCTGTTACATCGGCAAAATCGTTGTGCTTGCTGAGGTTTTCGCTGCGTACCTCCTCCTTCAGCAGGCGAAAGAAGATCGCGGCGGTTTCCGCACGGGTGATGTTGCCCTGCGGCCTTACGTTGCCGTCTTTATAGCCTACAACATAAGCAAAATGATTGCTGCCGTTGAGCAAATCGGGAACCTTTGTCGGTGTGGTTTCGCCGGTATTGTTGTCTTTGTTGTTATCCTTGTCCTTGTTTTCGTCTTTGCTGCTATTGTTGTTGTCATCACTGCTGCTGTGGTGCTTTTTGCCGAAGATATAGGTATAGGTTACATTGCCGCTGATACCGTTTTTTTCGGTATTTGGTGTCACATCCCAATGACCGGGGGTATTTTCATAGCCTGCGGCAGGAATCATAATGGCGGGAACATGGCTTGCATCCAATGTGCCGCTTGCAGAACCATTTGCCTGCGGATGCAGTACAACGGTAACCGTTTTATCCTCTGCGGTATTGCCCGACCAATAGCCGTTTACGATTTTGAAGGTGACGGTGGCATTTTTTGCCCAGTGTGCATAAACGGTTGCCGCACCCTTGAAGGTTCTGGTGCTAAAATCAATGGGTTCTCCGGAGGAATTTTCTGCACTGTCATACCATCCAAGGAAGGTGTAGCCTTCCCTTGCGGGGGGACGCAGGGCATCAATATGGTCGCTGTTTGCAGGTACGGGGACGTAGCGTTCGGTAGGTCTGTCCTCCATAAGCTCCCAATCGCCGCCGTTGGCATTAAAGGTAACAATGGGCCACCATTGTGCCACGAAATTCAAGTCAGACTTTATCGGCATATCCTGAATTGCCTTACTGGTGTAGAAGGTGCCTGTGGCGGCAGAGGAATCCGCCGCATGGGTCGCAGGCTCGTCTGCGTCCTCTGCATCCTGTGTATCCTCCTGCTCTCCCTGTGTATCCTCCTGCTCTTCCTCTGTATCGAGGAGAGATGTTTTATAATCATCCCTCCAACCCTCGAAGTAGTAGGTGTGTGCAAGCTCTGTGACGGGTGTGGGAACGGTATTATGTTCCTTGGCAAGTGTAGAGCCGTAAGGAACGGTATAGCTTATTGAGTAATCATCTGTATTAAAATGCCCCTGTGCAGGCTGGAAGTAGTCCGCATAGAAGGTTACGGTGCAGGGATCGTGTGTCCATTTGCCGTAAAGCGTCAGGTTTTTTGTGTCATTTGCGTTGTCTGCAGGGAAGGCATACCTGTCGCTAATTGCTGTGCCGGTTAATGCTTCGTTTGTATACCAACCGCTAAAGCTCCATTTTTTATCAGCAGAGGTTACGGTTGCAATCTCAAAGGTCGGATTTGTGCCATCACTGCTTTCTTTTTCTTCCTGCTGTGCAGGCAGGCGCACACCCTCAGGTACCTCTGTGCCTACCCAACGATAGGTAATCGTATAGGTGTCTGCTTCGGGGAAGGTATAGGTGTAGGCATAGGTGCCGTTCTCAGTGATGGCATCCGTATTGGTATCGGGGGCGTTGTTCCCCCAAGTGCCGGGGGCTTTGTAGCCTTCTGCGGGTGTCATATCTGGATTATCATCTGGATTATCTACGTGAGGAACCAAATCGGGTGTCAGCGTGCCTTTGCCGTTGCGCAGAGGAACCTCAATGGTCAAGGTTTTCGTATCATTCGTTGGGGTTATTTTGTTGTACCAATTGCTTGCCGTATTCCAACTGCCGTTTACAACGGTAAAGGTAACCGCTTTTGTGCCGATTCTCGTCCAACTGCCGTAAAGGGTGGTATTCTCTGTTAGGTTTTCGCCGTTTTCGCCATAACGCTCTGTGCAGGCGGAATCCTTATACCAGCCGTCAAATTCATACCCCTCTTGGGATGGTACGGTGGGGGTAAAGGAGGCGGTTCCGCTGTCGCTCAGTGGAAGGGAAACGGTGGAAGGCAACTCTGCGCCTTCGGGGATGACAGAGCCAATCCATTGGAAATTTACATCAATGGAAGGAATCCAACGCCCATACAGGGTGAAATCACTGCCGAAGGCATCATATACGGTATCCTGATAGGCAACGTATTTTTTTCCGTCATACGTCCAAGTTTTCTTTCCGTTTCCCTCATGGTCAATGCTGTCATCCCAAAGACGATACCAACCGTCAAATTTTAATTTCATGGTGTCGCTTGTGGTTTCATTTTGTTCCGGATTTGTGGGGCTGTGCTTCACACCACGCGCGGCGTGCTCGTGGTCGGGCGGATTGAAATCCGGTGTCCAACGCCCTGCCCATTTATAGTCCACACAGACGGGATCGGTAATGGTAATGACTGCTTTTACGCCGTAGGCAGTCCCTTCTGTGCCTACAGGGGGAATCGGCTGAAGGCTGAGTGCCGTTTGAATACTGTCGCCACTGCCGATATCGGAAAGGCTCCGCTCGATGCGCAGAAAGGGGGTTGCGTCAAATTGCGGATTGCCGTTTGCATCATACTCCTTAAAGCGGTAATAATCCACAGAGGCAGTTTCGTTGATGGCACTGCTTGTAAGAATATGGTGTTTCTCTTTCAATTCCTTCCAAGTATGCGAGATATGCGAGGTAGGCTCTGTGGATTTTTCTTGGAAGTTCCCCACATTGATATGCAGGCTTTTCGCATTCGGATTGACATTTGCGTCAATCTGAATCAGCAAGTTCATTGAGCGCCTCATTAATATCATGCACTTGGCTCAAGCCCTTGAAATAGGGTGTGCCATCCAGTGTGGTGGAATTGCCGCAGATTCCGGCCATGGTTTCATTGAATTGTGTACGCTGTTTCTCTGCAGTCATAGAGGAATCCTCCAAGTTCAGCGCACGGAAGTCACCAAAGCCGAAGATGGTAGCGTTATATTTATTTTTCAATTCCGTTGCCGCTGCCTGTGCCGCTTCGGGGCGGAGACTCTGAACGCCTATGCCGTTCTGATAGGGCAGAGAGCTGGCGGCAACAAAGATGATAAGGTTGCGGTCCTCGTCTTTGTGGTTTTTTGCAATTTCTGCCAACTGCTTTGTGATTTGCAGACCTGCATCCATACGGGAGGCACCTGCGTGCCAAGATACCATTTTATCAACATCAATGACAGCCTTTGCCGCGTCAATGCTCATAAAAACATCATCATAGTTTTCATTGGCAAGATAGCCATCCGGCATCTGCGGCAGGGTTGTATCGTTGTGATCTGTGATTCTGTTCCATTCTGTCCAACCGCTTTGGGAATGGAATACAGGTGATTTATCTGTGTTACAGGTATAATAGCCTGTGTTCAAGCTGGGGTTTTGGGTTGCAGATAGCCTTGTACCGGGGTGCTGACTTTCGATGTATGAATCGGATGAGCCGCTGTTATTGATACGCCCAAAGCCTGCGATTGCCACCCGATGTTCGCCTGTGGTGGGGGCAGGAAGATTTTGCAGCAGATTTTCCATGGACTTGAGAATATCCGCTCGCTCCTGCCCATACTGCGTTGTATCGTTTTGCGTATTCATAAAGGTGGATTGCTCTATCAAGAAGATGATATCGCAGGGCTTAACGGTGCGGGATTGGTTATCCTTATCCGTCAGATAGGCTTCGATTTGCGCTGTAATCTGCCCCGTTTCCGCTCCGCTGCTGTCCAAAGCGTGTTTCACTGTGGCGGTGACATGCTGCGTTGTGGTACTTTCCCCTTCTGCCAATGCGGAAGCAGGCAAAAGGGCGAGTATCATGGAAAACACCAAAAGATAAGAGAGTATGCGTGTTTTCATGAGATTCCTTCCTTTCTGCTATGAATGATTTTCGATAAAATTTGCTGTTTTTGACAATTTTTATTTTATTATAAGGAAAATACCCAGTCAAGCGGCTGCAAATAATTTCGAATGATTTTATATGGATTGAACAATCGCTATCAGGTTATTCTTCTGTCTAAATAATTTCGACTTTACTCAAAATGCTCCGGATGAAGTCCCGACCAGCCTGTTTGGGGCATGGTCAGCAGACGATAGATATCCTCCTGCTCTATCTCGAAATCGAAGATATCGAGGTTTGCCTTCATGCGCTGTGGTGCGGAGGATTTCGGCAGGGGCAGGACATTATTTTGCAGGCAGAAGCGCAGACAGATTTGCGCCGGACTTTTGCCGTATTTTTTCGCAAGCTCCAGAACCAGAGAGTCCTCCAGAAGCCGCCCTCTGCCAAGGGGACTCCATGCCTCCGCCTGTATGCCGCGGCTCTGGCAGAACTGTAATGTTTCATACTGCGGATAGCCGGGGTGAAATTCAAACTGATCAATCATGGGGGCGGTATTGGCGGTTTTCAGAACGTGCAGGAGGTGCTGCGGCAGGAAATTGCAGACACCGATGGCACGCACTGCGCCTTCATCATAGAGCCGCTCCAAAGCACGCCAGCTTTCCGTTACCAGCGGCTTCCAATCCGCGCCGGGGAAGGGCAGGGGCCAATGAATGAGGAACAAATCCAGATACTGCACCTGCAAATCCTTGAGGGAGGCTTCAAAGCTTGCCATCGTTTTATCATAGCCCAAATCCGTTTTCCAGACCTTAGAGGTCAGGAACAGCTCTCTGCGGAGGATACCGCACTGCCGCAGGGCGTTGCCAATCATTTTTTCGTTTTCGTATCTTCTGGCGGTGTCGATATGGCGGTAGCCGCAGTCCAGCGCATCCAGAATGATTTTTTCCTCCTGCACCAGATAGGTGCCAAAACCAAGGAAGGGCATTTCCGTACCGTTTTCCAAAATAAATCCTTTTTCACTAATCATGGCTGTTTCCTCCTTACCGTTTTTCCAACAGCGCAAGTGCAAGCGTTGTCAGCGTTTCTTTTGTATTTTTTTCGGGCGCACGCAGAACGATATCCAGCAGCTCTGCAAGGATAGTGCCTAGGATTTTGCCGTGCGGCGCACCGAGTGCCATCAAATCCTGCCCCGTTAGGGCAAGGGTTTTCAGAGAAAGGCAATCCCCTGCCGCAAGGATTTTTTCCAAGGCGGCTTTTGTTTCGGCGTGGGGAGAGGTGGGACGCAGGATGCTTTGCAGAAGCAGAAGCTGCGCTGTTGCCTCCTGTCCGATGGTGCTGAGCTTTTTGCGGAGCGGATAGGGCTCTGTCGGCAAATCCGCGGACAGCTCATCCAGAAGCAGGGAAATCCGCTTGATGGAGTGGTTATCGAGCCGCATACCTCTTAAAAAGCCCTTCACCTCGCCGATGGGGTAATGCTGCAAAACAATGCACCACCGCAGAATACTATCCTTCGGACAAAGGGAAATTTCCTCCAAAAGGGTCTGACTGTTTGCGATAAGGCTTGCGGAAAGGGTCGCATCTATCTGTGCGAGCAGACCGCTTTCCCAGAGCAGGGGCATTTTTTTCGCAAAGGGGGCAAGCCAGAGCTTTTGCAGCTCCTCGCGAATTCGCTCCGCGCTGATTTTCTGAATCAGCGCCGTATTGGCGCAGAGAGCCGCCCATGTTTCGGGGTCAATCGCAAAGCCAAGCTGCGCGGAAAAGCGCACACAGCGCAGCATCCGCAGAGCATCCTCCTGAAAGCGCTTTGCCGGCTCGCCCACGCCGCGGATCATGCCTGCGGCAATATCCTCCTGCCCATGGAAGGGGTCGCGAAAGCCCTCCTTGGGGTGATAGGCAATGGCGTTCATGGTAAAATCGCGGCGGAGCAAATCCTCATTCAGCTTTTTGGTGAAGGAGACCTCGTCCGGATGGCGGCAGTCGGCATATTCGCCGTCGATGCGATAGGTTGTGACCTCATAATTTTCATGATGCAGGACGACGGTAATCGTGCCATGCTTGATGCCCGTATCAAAGGTATGGTCGAAGATGGTCTTGATTTCCTCGGGCAGGGCGGAGGTGGTGATGTCCCAATCCTGCGGCATGCGCCCCAGAATGGAATCGCGGACACAGCCCCCGACGATATACGCTTCGTGACCGCCCTCATTCAGTTTATTCAGAATCCAGACCGCGTCCTGCGGAATGGCAATATTCAGCTTCTGCAAGGCTTCTCCTCCTTTTCGGAATTTTTTATAAATGAATTATATCATAAAATTATGATATGGACAAAAAAAGAACATCTGCGGAGAACAGATGCTCTTTTTTTATAGGGGAAATAATACAATGGATTTCGGGAATTATTTCTTATCGTAAGGCTTTACCGTAACCTCTTTTTTATCGAAGTCAATGAAAATCTGATACGCGTAGTTATCCTCGCTGGTATCCCAGACCTCAACGAATTTCGGGGTTACCTCGATGATGATTTCGGAATCCTCGTGGCTGTATTTATTGTAGCTGCCCCAGAGGTGCTTTTTATAAAGGCCTTCAAACACTCTGCCGGGCTCATCTACAACCAGACCGCAGTTTTTCGCAGTCCCTTCCACCTGAATGCCGCCATAGCAGAGGGCAACATTGGGGTTTTCGTAAAGCTGCTTTGTTTTGCGGAAGTCCTTGTCTGTTTTGAAATAGATTTTGTCATTGTAGAACAGGCAGCTGACGTTGCGCACCATAACGTAATCGTTTACGCTGCTGGCAAGCGCCATAATCTTCCAATCGCCCAGCTGTTCAAAGAAAAGGGCTTTTGCCTGTTCAAAGGTAAGGTTTTTGTCTAAGCTGAATTTCATTTCGGTTTCTCCTTTACTTCTCCGTGCTTTTTATACTCAGATTTTTGTTTCGTCAGCTTTCTTTATGGTGCTTGCCTTTTTATTTTTTGCAGAGGCATTGCCGTGGATGATGGGGCTTAAGTGCTTATACAGCAGCATTGCGCCAACGGAGTTGATGCCGCATTTAATCAGGTTGAAGGGCAGAATCCCAAGGATTGCCAGTGTGAATACATTGGAAATCAGAGGGTTGACCTCGGTACACATGGCTACGAAATAGCTCATATCCTGTCCCATCAGTGCCATATAGAAGGGAATGATGATATATAGGTTGGTAAAGATGGCAACGATGCCTGTGAAGACAGAGCTGATTGCCATACCGATGATTGCGGTTCTTTTAGATTTTTTCTGGTGATACATGATAACGGGAGGCAGCACATACGCACAGCTGAGCAGGAAATTCTGCAGCTCGCCCGTAAATGCGGAGGAGGTACCCTCGGTTGCCAGCTTCAGCAGGATTTTCACCAGAATGATGCAGACTGCCTGCAAAGGCCCCATGGCAAAGCCGCCGATGATTTCTACCAGACCTGCCAGATCAAAATTCATGAAGGGGGGCAGGAAGGGAAGCGGGAAATCAATATGCAGCAGGATGCAGCAGATGGCACCCATCATGGCAATCATGGTTAAATCTCTGGTTTTGAATTTCGTTTTCATGTTTCATTCCTCCAATTTTTCTGATTGGATTCTTCTTAAGACTTGCGATTGACACTGCATTTTTGCAATAAAAAAGCCCTCGGAACACATTCCAAGGGGCATTGCATGCGCAAACAAATTTTCATGCGAGAAACGCATGAACAGCATCAAAGTTTCTTCTCTCATCCGGACTGTTACCGTCGGTCATGGAATTGCACCATATCAGCCTTTTGTATCTTTCGGCACTTCGCGCTTTAAGATACTGGAGGGTCGCGGACTTTTACCGCCGGTAGGGAATTGCACCCTGCCCCGAAGAATCACGTTATATTTTTCACATTCCAACCATAACACAAAAGGCTGTTGTGTGCAAGAGGGAAATGTAAAATTTGTGAAAAAATTATTTTTTAAAAAATTTGAAAAATGTTGTTGACAGGAGAACAAGTTCGTGATAATATATCTCTTGCAGTTAGGAATTGCAAAACAAAGCAAACAAACATTATGCGCCTTTAGCTCAGTTGGTAGAGCAACTGACTCTTAATCAGTGGGTCTAGGGTTCGAGTCCCTAAAGGCGCAGCTTGAAAAAAGCGGGATGGATTAACTCAGGGTTGGTTCATTCCGTTTTTATATTTTATGATTTTAAAGGATAACAGCCATTCTCGGTACGGTCGGGAATGGTTCTTTTTTTTGCCCTTGCCCCATAGAATGTTTCAGAGACGATGTTCGGTCGCAGTGAAACAGGGGGAGTGAAGTATGGAGGAGATCTATGAAAAAATCATGCGAGAGGGCTACGGCTTGCAGCTGCGCCATGGCACAAGAACGCGGACAGGTCTGGTCTGCCGGACAGACAGGGGGCTTCGCGAGCTGAAAAAGCCGCGCGGCAGTACGGACAGCCTGCGGCTTGCGTTTGATGTGAAAAAGCGGCTTCGGGAAAACGGCTTTGCGAACATCAGCCGCTGCTACCCGACACTGGAGGGCGAGCCGTTTTATCGGCAGGACGGGACGCTTTATATTCTGGAGGATGTGCTGCCGCAGGGGACACTGGCGGAGGACTGCGCACAGACCTTTTTGCAGGGAGCGGAAACCTTAGGCGAGATGCACGCGGCGGCAAAGGGGCTTACAAGCGAGGCGGCACACTGGGAGAAAAACCGCCTGCCGCAGCTATACGCCAAACGGCGGAGCGAGCTGGCGAAGGTGCGCCGCAGGAACGATAAACGGGGCAGCTATGACGCGATTGATTTATTGCTGTTACAATATTATGAGCCATACATGGAACGGGCGGCAGAGGCGGAGGAGCTGCTGTGCAGGGGCGGCTATGCGGAGGCGATAGCACGGACGGCGCAGGAGGGCGGCTTCTGCCATAATGCCTATAAGGGGGAGGCACTGCGGCAGGAGACGGATGGCAGGATTTTTGTGGGGAATTTCGATAAATGCAGCGCAGAATTGCCATTGGCAGACCTTGCGGCATATATCCGCCGCTATTTCAAGAAAACGGAGGGGACGGCGGCAGGGATTTCCGCTATGCTGGAGCGTTACGGCAGGCATTGCCCCCTTTCCGAGAGAGATATGATTTTATTGCAGGGGATGCTGCTGTATCCGGAGAAATTTCTGCGGCTCATCAATGAATATTATAATCGGCGCAGAACGTGTGTCTCGCCTGCGATGCGCGAGCGGCTTGCGGCGGCGGCGAAGGAAGAGCTGAACGGGGTTCGTTTAAAAAGTATCATTGCGGGCGGCTGCTAGGAGAACACGCTAAGTCGAAATCAGGATTTCGACTTGTCAGGACAGAAGAATAAACCGATGAGTTCCGGCGGCAAAGCCTTGAAACTCCCGGTTTTCCTCAAGTGGGCAAAGCCCCCTTTGCGGATTTTACTCGGGAAACTCTTTGTTTCCCGAACCCTTCCGCTATGATTAGGAGTACTTTCGCGATGGGCGAAGTACTTTTTTTGTTGCAACTTCTCTGACTAGGGATTAAAATAGAGGATGAAGAACTCTGCAAAATTTTCCCCGAAGGAGGAGAAAAGGATGAAGAAATATCATTTTCAGGAAAACGAGAAGGACTTTGGTTCTACCGTTCGTTTGGATGCGATAAATGATAAGGTGAAGGAAATCAAGAAAAAAGAGGAAACAGACGAGCTGGGGGACGCAAACGAATTTCTGAATGTGTTTGAATCGGAAAAATTCGACGACCCTGCGGAAACAGATGAAAATACAGAGGATGCCCTTGTGGATACCCTGGAGGATGCGGATGCTTTGGAGGATGCTCTGGGCGAAACAAGAAGGGACGGCGTTTTCCCTGCGCCTGCCGAGGAAGAAGGCGAGGAGGACGATTGGGAGGACGATGACGAGGAATACGAAGGAGAGGGACGCGGCATTTTTGCCTTGGGCGAATCCTTCGGGCTGAATAAAAAAACGGTTGCACTGGTGATTGTTCTGGCGGTGCTTGCGTGCGGAATCGGATTTTCTCTGGTGCGGTGCAGCTTTCACCCGAGCAAGACAATCCCCCTTGTGGAGGAGGAGGCAGGGACACCCCTGCTGATTCAGACAGACCGCGGAGACGGCGAATATCTGGCGTATGATATTGCGGAGCAGGAGCGGAAAACCGTATTCCTGACGGAGAAAACAAAAATGACGGACGCAAGCGGACGCAAGATTTCCAAGGCAAGCCTTGCGGAGGGCGACCTTCTGGCGGCGGAGCTGGATGAGGACGGCAAAACGCTCATCAGCGTGGACTACAGCAGTAATGCCATCCGCACAGAGGAAGCAACGGGACTGACCGTCAACCGCAAGAAGCGGACGCTGACGAATAAAGCAGAAAATCTTTCTTATTCCTATGAAAAGGAAAGCGTATTTTTCTATGACGGAGAGGAAATTGATGCGGCAGACTTAGCACCCTGCGACGAGCTTCTGCTGAAGCTGGTAGGGGATACGGTCTGGTCGGTTGAGGTGCAGGCATACCATGGGTATATCGTGGTGGAAAACACGGATGCAGTGAAAAACGGCAAAATCCAGCTGGATGAGGCGGAGGCCGTTCCGCTTACAGAGGGGATGCAGCTTGCCGCAGCAGAGGGACACCACACCGTAACGGTGACCGGCTCGAATATTGAGACCAGAAAGGATGCCGTTGTGGTGGAGGCAGGCGAGGAAACGGTCTATGACCTTTCCAAGGCGCAGGAGAAAATGGGTGTTATCATCATCAATGCCAATGTGAAGGACTATAAGCTTTACATCAACGGTGCGGCGGCGGAAAGCCCTGCGGTGCTGCCGATGGGAGAATATGATTTGGTTATCCTGAAAAACGGCTATACGGAATGGAGTCAGCATGTGACGCTGGATAAGGACACGCTGAATGTGACAGCGGAGCTGCAAAAGGATGTGCAATATGGCACACTGACCGTTACGGCGGATGTGGACGGCGCATGGGTGTATATCAACGGCGAGGAATACGGCGTAGCACCGATGCAGGTAAATCTGCCCTATGGCTCTTATAACGTGATGCTGGAAAAGAGCGGCTATCAGAGCTATAAGCAGAGCATACAGATTTCGTCCCAAACGGCGGCAATCCATGCAACGATGGAATAAAGACGAAACGGCTTCAGATAAAATTCGAGGAGGAAAGAAGAATGGAAGACTATCGTGTAAGATATCAGCAATGGCTGGAGGATCCTTTTATCGACGAGGAAACAAAAGCGGAGCTGAGAGGCATTACAGACGAAAACGAAATCAAGGAGCGGTTCTTTAAGGAGCTGGAATTCGGGACAGGCGGTCTGCGCGGCATTATCGGCAACGGCAGCAACAGACTGAACCGCTATACCGTTGGGAAGGCTTCGCAAGGACTGGCAAATTATATCAAAAAGGAAGGCACACAGAAGCAGGGCGTAGCGATTGCATACGATTCCCGTTTCATGTCTCCCGAATTTGCGGAGGTGGCAGGGCTGATTTTTGCGGCAAACGGGATTCCTGCGTATGTATATCCCTCTCTGCGCCCCGTTCCCATGCTTTCCTTTGCGGTGAGAGAGCTGGGCTGTACGGCAGGGGTTGTGCTGACGGCAAGCCATAACCCTCCCGAATACAACGGCTATAAGGTATACTGGGCAGACGGCGCACAGGTGGTTGCGCCCAGAGATAAGGGAATTATCACAGAGGTGAACGCTGTAGAAAACTTCGGACAGATTCAGCGGATGGAAAAGGCGGAGGCTGTGGAGAAAAAGCTGTATAACCTCATTGGCGAGGAAGTGGACGAAGCGTTTGACAGAAACGTGCAGGCACAGCTGATGAACCCCGAAATGATTGCAAGAATGGGAGATAAGCTGAATATCGTTTATACGCCCCTGCATGGCTCCGGCAATCTGCCGGTGCGCCGCAATCTGGCAAAGGCAGGCTTCAAAAACGTATTTATCGTAAAGGAGCAGGAGCTGCCGGATTCTTCTTTTTCTACTGTGGATTACCCCAATCCGGAGGACACGAAGGTGTTCACATTGGCGCGGAAGCTGGCGGCTGAGGTGAACGCAGATGTGCTGATTGGGACAGACCCCGACTGTGACCGTATGGGTGCGATGGTGAAGGATTCCGAGGGCAATTTTGTTGCGCTGACAGGCAACATGGTTGGCGCACTGGCAACGGACTACATTCTTTCCCAGAGAAAGGAGCAGGGCAGACTGCCCGCAAACGGCGTGGTTGTGAAAACCATCGTAAGCACAGAAATGATTACACCCATTTGCAGGGCGTACGGCGTGGGGAAAATTGATGTGCTGACAGGGTTTAAATACATCGGGGAGCAGATTAAGGGCTTTGAGGAAACAGGCTCTCATACCTATCTGTTCGGCTTTGAGGAAAGCTATGGCTGTCTGGCAGGGACTTATGCAAGGGATAAGGATGGCGTTTATGCGGCAGTTCTGGTCTGCGAAATGGCGGCTTATTATAAGGAAAAGGGCATGACGCTGTATGAAGCACTGCTGAAGCTGTATGAAGCATACGGCTATTACCGCGATGGCGTGAAATCCATGACGATGAAGGGTCTGGAGGGGATGGCAAGAATTCAGCGCATCATGAAAACCTTCCGCGAAAATACGCCGCAGGAGCTGGGCGGCTACAAGGTCATCATGGCAAAGGATTATCAGACACAGGTGTTCCGAAATCTGGAAACGGGGGAGGAAAGCGGCAGCCCTCTGCCTGTTTCGGATGTACTGCATTATACACTGGAGGATGGGACATGGGTATGTATCCGCCCTTCCGGTACAGAGCCGAAGCTGAAATTCTACATCGGCGTGAAGGCGGATGGTCTGCAGGCGGCACAGGATAAGGTGGACGCTTTGGATGCGGATATTGAAGCAAAGGTTGCTGAGATTGCATAAGGCAAGCAAGGGTGCGATTTCATAAAACAGCATATTGTTTATTGGGAGCGGCATGCGTAAGCATGCCGCTTTTCTGATGTGTGGATTTCGGATACAGAAAAAGGCTTTGACCTTTTATAGTCAAAGCCTTATTTTGTGATTGCAATGCCGTAGTTATTTTTCGGGGACATCGGGCAAGCCCTTGAAGCCGATTTCCAAATCTGCATCGGTAGGGATATAATCCGACATTTCGCCGTTATTAAACTTTTCGTATGCCACCATATCGAAGTAGCCTGTGCCGGTCAGACCGAATACAATGGTCTTTTCCTCGCCGGTTTCCTTGCATTTCAGTGCTTCATCAATTGCTACGCGAATGGCGTGAGAGCTTTCGGGTGCGGGCAGAATGCCTTCGATTCTTGCAAACTGCTCTGCCGCCTCGAATATGGCTGTCTGCTCTACGGAGCGCGCCTCCATCAGCCCATCATGATACAGCTGAGAAACAACGGGGCTCATGCCATGATACCGCAGACCGCCTGCGTGGTTGGGGGAGGGGATAAAGCCGCTGCCCAGCGTATACATCTTTGCCAGAGGGGTTACCATGCCTGTATCGCAGAAGTCATACGCAAATTTCCCTCTTGTCAGGCTCGGACAGGATGCAGGCTCAACTGCGATAATCTGATAATCCTTTTCGCCGCGCAGCTTTTCGCCCATGAAGGGAGAAATCAGACCGCCCAGATTGGAGCCGCCGCCTGCACAGCCGATGATGATATCAGGCTCGATGCCGTATTTATCGAGTGCTGCCTTTGTTTCCATACCGATGATGGACTGATGCAGCAGAACCTGATTCAGCACACTGCCCAGAACATAACGATAGCCCTCCTTGCCGACTGCCGTTTCTACGGCTTCGGAAATGGCACAGCCAAGGCTGCCCGTTGTGCCGGGATGCTCCGCCAGAATCTTCTTCCCGATTTCCGTTGTAGTGGAGGGGGAAGGGGTTACGGTTGCGCCATAGGTGCGCATGACCTCGCGGCGGAAGGGCTTTTGCTCATAGGAAACCTTAACCATGTATACGTTGCAGTCCAGACCCAGATATGCACACGCCATGGAAAGCGCTGTGCCCCACTGCCCTGCGCCGGTTTCTGTTGTCACGCCCTTCAGGCCCTGCTTCTTTGCATAATACGCCTGCGCGATGGCAGAATTCAGCTTATGGCTGCCACTGGTGTTATTGCCCTCGAACTTATAATAAATCTTTGCGGGTGTCTGCAATTTTTCTTCCAGACAATATGCACGAACCAAAGGAGATGGTCTGTACATTTTATAAAAATCCAAAATTTCCTGTGGGATGTCAATGTAAGCAGTATCGTTATCCAATTCCTGCTGTACCAATTCATCGCAGAAAACTGCGCCAAGCTCCTCGGCTGTCATGGGCTGCAGTGTGCCGGGGTTCAGAAGCGGTGCCGGTTTATTTTTCATATCCGCACGCACGTTGTACCATTTTTTCGGCATTTCCTGCTCATCCAGATAAATTTTGTAGGGAATGTTCTTTTCTGTTTTCATTCTGTTTTCTCCTCTCGTCTTTTCTTTGCTGTTCTCATCTAGTCTAAAAAATTTTTGCTGAAAAAATTTTGTCTATCGTACCTCTTTCAAAGACACCTGTCAATACCGGACGGAGTTTTTCAGCAAAACGCCGCCTCCCACTCGGACAAATGTCCGCCGTATTTGGTATATTCCTATGAAAGCAGTTCGTTTTGACCGAGATTATTCATCAAAAATGCTGACAATTTCGCCATCCAGAATACGATTTGTGTTCTTGACTGCACAGAAATTGCCGCACATGCTGCAGGTATCCTCTTTTTCGGGCTTTGCCTCTGCTCTGTAGCGGCGTGCCTTTTCGGGGTCCATGCTCAGGCGGAACATTTCCTCCCAATCCAGACGCTTTCTTGCTTCGCTCATTTTGTAGTCCCAATCTGCCGCATGAGGGATTCCCTTTGCGATATCGGCTGCGTGTGCCGCAATCTTCGCCGCAATGATCCCTTCTTTTACATCTGCCGCGTTGGGCAGGCGCAAATGCTCCGCAGGGGTTACATAGCACAGGAATGCCGCACCCGATGCCGCCGCAAGCGCACCGCCGATGGCAGAGGTGATGTGGTCATAGCCGGGGGCAACATCTGTCACCAAGGGCCCCAATACATAAAACGGTGCGCCGTGGCAGAGTGTTTTCTGAATTTCCATATTTGCGGCAATCTGATTCATGGGCATGTGGCCGGGGCCTTCAATCATTACCTGCACATCCTTCGCCCATGCGCGCTTTGTCAGCTCGCCAAGAGTAATCAGCTCCTCAATCTGCGCCGTATCGGTTGCATCTGCAAGACAGCCGGGGCGGCAGGCATCCCCAAGGCTCATGGTGATATCATATTCCCGACAGATATCCAGAATTTCATCATAATGCTCATAGAAGGGGTTTTCGTTGCCTGTCATTTCCATCCATGCAAACATGATGGAGCCGCCGCGGGAAACAATATTCATCAGACGCTTATTCTGCTTAAAGCGTGCCGCTGTTGCACGATTCATGCCGCAATGGATGGTCATGAAATCTACGCCGTCCTCTGCGTGCATCCGCACGATATCCAGCCATTCCTCTGCTGTGATTTGTGCCAGAGGCTTATGATAATACACAACGGCATCATAAATCGGCACGGTGCCGATCATAGCAGGGCAATCGGCGGTCAGCTTGCGGCGGAAGCTTCTGGTATCCCCGTAGGAGCTTAAATCCATAATCGCCTCTGCGCCCATTTCTACTGCGGAGCGTACCTTTTCATACTCCATATCCACGTCCTTCCAGTCGCGCGAAACGCCGAGGTTGACGTTGATTTTTGTTGTCAGCCTTGCGCCGACACCGCTGGGGTGCAGGGCTTTATGGTTTTTGTTGCAGGGAATAATAACCTGCCCCTTTGCAACCAGACTGCGGATTTCCTCCGCGTCCATGCGTTCCTTTTCCGCCACAATTTTCATCTGCGGTGTGATGATACCCTGTCTTGCCGCGTCCATCTGT
>ERZ773104.1871-NODE-1871-length-25811-cov-3.356383_pt1 | contig 25811 bp, 30 predicted proteins | sample MGYA00511920_ERZ773104 | MGnify/ENA primary metagenome ERZ773104 (study PRJEB29015, sample SAMEA2737857) | human gut metagenome | biome: human gut; feature: human-associated habitat; material: faeces | place: China | collected 2012 ...
TCCACTGATTCTTAGCAGCATATTTCATTATGAGTTTGTATTTATCCACCCGTTTTCAGATGGAAATGGTCGAATGGCAAGGCTATGGCATACGGCAATTCTCTATCGATGGAAACCAATATTTAAGTATATTCCGATTGAAAGTCAGATTGAAAAATTTCAGGATGATTATTATGAGGCAATAGCAAAGTGTCATGTTGCTGGAGAATCTACCCTGTTTATTGAATTTATGCTCGCACAGGTTGATAAAATTTTGGATGAGATAACTGTTCAGGTTGATGAAGACAATGAACAGCTTACTGAATATATTAAGAAACTACTTGGAGTTATGGAATATGATGTTCCCTATACAAGTAATACGCTTATGGAAAAGCTAGGTTTGAAATCTAGAGAAGGTTTTCGCAAAAATTATTTGCGACCGGCATTGGATTTGCAGATGATTGAAATGACCATCCCGGACAAACCGAATAGCAGAAACCAGAGATATAGAAAGGTTTGAACTGTAGGTGGAATGAAATGGTGCAGTGCCAGAAATGTGATCACCACAGATAAGGAGAGACACAATGCTTAGATACACAGAAGCAATGATCGCAGAATGAAGATGTTAGACCGCATTACGGATGAACGATTGATGCCGATTGTTGGACAACTTCAAAAATATAGAACGGCAGGTTATCAGGAAGGATTGGCATGGGATGAATTTGTTTGACAAGTATTTTTCTTTGTATATAAGATAGAGATGTTTACTATGCGCGTAGAGAATAGCGGTTCGCAATTGTGATGACTGTGTTAGAGATGCGGTTCGCTTTTTGGAGGAAGCATTACAGAAAGGAATGTGATTTTATCATGTGGTTATTGTATGCGGTAGGTTCTTCCTTTTTTGCAGGAATTACATCTATTCTTGCAAAGTGTGGAATTAAGAAAACGGATTCCGATGTAGCAACCGCGATCCGTACGATTGTAGTCTTGTTATTTTCGTGGCTGATGGTTTTGATCACCGGGACGAGTGGTCAGATCACACAGATCAGTGGCAAGACATTTTCGTTTTTGGTACTTTCGGGATTAGCGACCGGAGCCTCTTGGCTGTGCTATTTTCATGCATTACAAAAGGGTGACATCAATAAAGTTGTGCCGATTGATAAAAGCAGCACCGTATTGACGATCTTGTTAGCGCTTATTTTTCTGCATGAGGGCATTACCGTTCCTAAGATCATTTCTGTTGTATTGATCGGTGTGGGTACTTTGTTGATGATCGATAAAAAGCAGGATAGTAAGGCGCAGACTGCAGGCAAAGAATGGATGATTTATGCGGTGTTATCAGCAGTATTTGCAAGTCTTACTGCCATTTTGGGCAAAGTCGGCATAGAAGGTGTAGATTCTAATCTTGGAACGGCAATCCGTACAACGGTCGTGCTCGTTATGGCTTGGCTAATGGTCGTGGTTAAAGGGAAATGGAAGCAGGTCAAGACGGTCGAAAAAAAGGAACTTGCCTTCGTGATGTTATCGGGACTGGCGACCGGAGCCTCTTGGCTGTGCTATTACCGCGCACTTCAGACAGGACAGGCAAGTGTTGTTGTACCGATTGACAAACTCAGCATTTTGGTGACGATCGCATTTTCATGGATCGTCTTTCGTGAAAAACTTTCCGGCAAAGCAGTGTTTGGGCTTATCGGCATTGTAGCGGGAACACTGTGGCTGGCATTATTGTAGGAGGCTTTAGGAGAAGTTTTAGAATCAATATGAGTGATCCAATTGCAAGTTTAACAAGGAGAGAATGGTGGGTGTGGATCTGTTCGTTGGTAGTGATCGTTATGGCAAATATTTTGCCGGGGGATTTTGATCTTCTCACATTAATTGCATCATGCATAGGAGTTACCTCTCTTGTCTTGGCAGCAAAAGGAAATGTGTGGTCGCAGATTTTGATGATCATATTTAGTATTCTTTATGGTATCATTTCTTGGCAATTCCGTTACTGGGGGAAATGATCACCTATCTGGGAATGACGATGCCGATGGCTATTCTTTTATGATGTCTATGGTTTTATCAGTTGGAAGAAAAGAGAACGGGAAATCACCGTTTAGATTGTAAAAAAGGACAAGAAATGGTATGCTATAAATGTTTTGATTTGGACGAACAAGAAAGGAATGGTGAATTATTATGGAGAGAATAACAAGTTTTACGATAGATCATGATGTATTGGTTCCGGGCTTTTACATTTCCAGAAAAGATGGAGATATTACAACCTATGATCTTAGAACGAGAAGACCGAACAAAGGAGATTATATGAGCAATGCGGATATGCATTCTGTAGAGCATATGTTTGCGACCTATATCCGTAATTCGGAAATTGCGGATTCGGTTATTTACTTTGGACCGATGGGATGTCAGACCGGATTTTATCTGCTGGTCAGAGAAGTAGAACCTAAGAAAGTTTTTCAGATCACGAAAGAGGTGTTATCTCAGATCATTGCTCATGAAGGAGAGGTATTTGGAGCATCTGCGGCAGAGTGTGGTCATTATGAGAACCTTGATCTGGAGATCGCAAAGGAAGAGTGCAGAACTTATCTTGCTGTTTTGGAAAAACAGACTAACATGGAATTTTCATATCCAACAAAATAAATACGGTAAATTTGCGCTTGCGGCAAAGTGATAAAGCGCCTGTAAGCGTGCGAATAAAGAAAGGAATATACGATGAGAATAGGTGTGATCGGTGCCATGCAGATTGAGATCGACAATCTGAAGAAGTCACTGGAAAATAGTACAACAGAGGAAATCAGCAGTGTTCAATTTGTCAAGGGTAATATTGGAGAGGTAGAGGTAGTTGCTGCAGTGTCCGGCGTAGGAAAAGTGTTTGCGGCAATCTGTACGGAAGCCATGATATTAAAATATCAGGTGGATATGGTGGTCAATATTGGTGTTGCCGGAACGCTGTGCAAGGAACTGGGCGTGATGGATGTTGCGTTAGCAAGTCAGGTGGTACAGCATGATATGAATACTTCTGCTTTGGGAGATGACATTGGCTTGCTTTCCGGAATCAACCAGATTTATATTCCAAGTGATGAGAAGATGACGGCATTGATGGAACAATGTATTGCTGAAAAAGAAATTCATTACAAGGTAGGAACCATCGCTACCGGAGATCTGTTTATGCAGGGAGAACGGCAGAAAGAGAAACTTCATCAGCGATTTGATGCGATCGCGGCAGAGATGGAAGGTGGCAGCATTGGTCATGTTTGCTATATGAACCATGTCCCATTTACCGTACTTCGCACAATCTCCGATGGTGAGGGCGGAGCGATGGATTATGCTCAGTTTGCCAGGAAGGCAGCTAAATTGGGCATCAATATCGTTATTGAGTTTATTAAGAAAATTATTATTTCATAAAGTGACGCGATGAATAAAATCAAGTTGACCGAGGTGACGCAATGAATAAAATCAAGATGACTGCACTTCCCTGCATATGTGTAGATGTTTTTGACGGGATTGAAATGATCAGACCGGGCGGAGAAGCGTTAAATTTTGCTGTTCATGCTTCACGTTTTACGAATATAGATGTTACGCTTCTTGGTGTTATCGGAAAAGATAAATATGCAGAAGTGATAATGGATTCAATAGCAAAATTTGCTATTGATAAAAAACATATACGGATTGATGAAAGGCATCAGACTGCAAATAATATGACGTATCTTACGGAATCAGGCGATAGGTATTATAAAGATGATTCTTGGAATGGTAGTATTCTCGATAATATCGTGCTGAATGATGACGAAATCAAAATCTTATCAGAATCCGATGTGGTATTTGTTCATTTTTGGGCCTCGTGTCTTTCACAGGTAATCGAACTGAAAAAAACACATGGCTTTAAGCTTGTGGTGGATTTTGATGTATATAGAGATTTTACTGATATGGAACGCTTTGCTCCGTATATTGATTTCTTTTTGATAAGCGGATCGGAAGAACTTCTGCCGATGTTTAGGGGGTTATCGAATAAATACAACTGCCTGTTCAATGTGTCACTTGCAGAACATGGAAGCGTTACATACTTTAATGGACAGGAATTCAAAGTGCAAGCTGTGAAAGTTGAAAGCATAATTGACACGACCGGTTGTGGTGACAGCTATCACGCCGGATTTGTCTGCTCATATATGCTCGAAAATAATATTGAAAAGGCTATGAATGTCGGTTCTGAAATTGCAGCAGAAACCTTAAAACATTACGGTGGATTCTGAATAATCAAAAACACAACTTCCAGTTTATCAAGTTCCCAAATTTTCAAGCGAACTACTTCTAGAACGAGAACTTGCGAAATATACAGCAATGAGAAAAAGAAATTCGAACTCTGTAAAAAAATAAAATCGGAATTGGAGGACAAGCATGCCAATCAGAAAACTTCAAAAAACAGATATCAACCGTGTTGCTGAAATATGGTTGACCGCCAATCGAAACGCACATGCTTTTATTCCTGCTGCATACTGGGAAAGCCATCTGGATTTCGTAAAAAACATGCTGCCGCAAACAGAAGTCTATGTATACGAAACAAATCAAACCATACAAGGTTTTATCGGGATAAACGGCGAATTCATTGAGGGACTTTTTGTTGCAAATGAAATGCAGTCACACGGCATCGGCAAGCTGCTCCTGGATTTCTTAAAAGAGAAAAAAACAAAACTGTCTTTAAACGTGTACCAGAAAAATACACGAGCAATTCGTTTCTATCAAAGAGAAGGATTTCAAATCCAATGCGAAGGGTTAGATGAAGCAACGGGTGAAAAAGATTATGAAATGGTGTGGAAACGAGAGTAGATATTGCTGTTTCAGTCACTTGCAATACATCCACAAACAAGCAAAAAATCTTGACAAATCGGAATTTGGATGAGAGGTAAAAATATGATCACGCTTAAAGAATTGATTCATGCAACTGCTGACACAATAAAAATTGATTGGCTGAAGGTAGAAGAAACAATTGGATTTCCTTTGCATTATGATTTAAAAAATTTCTACTCAAGAATATTATGTGCAGAACAAAAAACAATCTCAGGTGATTTTATTCTGAATGAAACGGATTTTATTCAGAAAACCGGAAACGAACGATTTGATACATGGTTCTCATTTAATGGATGTGAAGGAAGATTATCTTATGAATTATATCCTATAAGAACGCTTGAAAATGCACATATACAGATTAAATATGCCTTTACAAGCTGGACTGGCGGGCACGATTTTGGACATAGAGCTTGGATTGGTGTTATTAATACGGATATGGGAGATTTTTTGATTTTGTTCAATAATGATACAGGTAATGTTGAGTGGATAGATTGTGGATATGGTTATTTTGATGTTTATGAAGAAAATCCGAATGGCATAATTGCTAATGACATCGATGAGTTTTTATCAAAATTAGATTGAAAACCATTAATAAAATTAAATGTGAAACATTTGCTTTACAAATCGGAATTTAATCATCTGCATATACATAGTGCAAGGAGATTTTTATATGAGAAAATGGGCATATTTTAAAAAACCATATAAATGCAATGCAAAAGATACTGTTTATAAGATTATGATATATGAAACCCAAAAAGAAGGTGCATTTGTTTTTCTTTATTGTTCAAAAGATGATGTACAATGTTCTTTTGATAATCACTACCATGACTTATCTGATGCACTAGAAGATTGGAAAGATGAAATTGATGAAAATGGTTGGAAAGAAATTGATGACCCATTATCATATTGTCAACCTGATGCTTTTTTGCCTTTAAGAGTTAAAGGAAGAAATATTGGCAAACCAAAGTGGGGAGAACTGGAAATTTATAAAAATGGAGAATGGATTGAATATCATTACAACTAATAAATTCCCGTTTTTCAAGCCCACAAAGTTTTCAACACACAAAATGAAAGGTAGGATTAAAGATGAAATTGAAACGGATCTCTGAAGCATCCATGCAGGAAATCGTAAAAGCTTTTAGTGAATACCAATATGAAGCACAGGAAGAAGGGCTTTATTACCTGTGCAAAGGAAAATCCGGCACGGAGGCATATATGAAAGGGTTCGCCTTGGCTGGAATCAAAAGCGGTTGGTTACATACCATCAGCGAAAAAGAAGAAGGCTATATCATGATTTCCGAGCCGACCAGCAAGGTTTGTTTTGGCGGTCTGAAAGATCTCATTCTTGGCACGGTAAAAGGCATGGGACTCAAAGGAAGTATCCAATTTTTCAAGGATATGAAAGCCTCTGGAACATCCCTAGAAAGCAAGCTGAAAGAAGCCCATCAAGACTTCGTTCAAATTGAAATGCTCGTAGTAAAAAAAGCCTACCAGAATCAAGGCTATATGCGAAAACTCGTTCAAATTGCGTTTGACCGAGCAGATGCACTCGGTGTTCCCTGCATTGTATCAACCGATGGTATCTTAAAAATGAAAAAATATGAACACATTGGATTCGAGCACGTTCAAGATAGAAAATTCAAGGAAAAGGTATATGAACATGATTTGATTCGATATCCGAAAAATAAAAATCAGGAGCAACGATGAACGTATTGATAGAGAACGGAAAAATCATCTGCAAAAGAAAAATTTTCAGCAAAGAGATTGCCCCAACAGAGCTTGAAAAAATCATTGTCACAAATTCGGGCACAATTTTGCAGTTCAAGAACCATTCAAAACCAATTGCATCAAAAAACAAGCTAAATCCACTTCTGGATGACCTTTCCTGTTTGATAAAAAATCAGATCTCCTATGAAGACACCACACAAGAAACCTGCGGTTATCCGGAAAATCAAATCTCAGAACTGCTGCACAGAACAAAATCACACACCGAAACAATCGCAAACAAAATCCTAGCCAACTATCTCGGCAAGGAGGATGCTGTACACATTGAAATTGTTGGCGAACCGCTCTACAGTATGTTGGTATTCCGATTGAAGAAAGAGGAACAAGTTTTATATCAGCATCCTTCTTATGAAAAAATTGAAAAGTTGGGCGTAGATACGGCATTAGATGCGATGGATTTAACCTTTTTAATAAAATGGGATGCATCCTGCAAGCAAGGCTTGTATGGCATTACGCAAGAAGTCGAAAATCAAAAAGAATTAGAAGCTTACATTGTTTCTCTCATAGAGGACAAATTTGCATAGGGAAACGATTGCACCTGCTCCCTAAAAGGATTTGAAATCGTTTCCATAATTCTGTTCTAATGAAAAGAAGCGATAACATGAAAACAGTCATCGGATTTCATCGTCCAGAGGAAATCAACGGATCTTTCAGCAACTGGTATTTGTCTGATTTTGTCGTGGACGGCATAAAATATTCTTCTATGGAACAATACATGATGCACAAGAAAGCTCTGCTTTTTAAAGATACAGAGATTGCATCACAAATACTCCGCACTTCAAATCCCGGAGAAATAAAAAACCTCGGAAGATGCGTTTCAAACTATAACAACTCTGTTTGGAACGGCGTTCGGCAACTCATTGTATATAAAGGATTGCTTGAAAAATTCAGACAGAATGATGATCTATCTCAAAAATTGCTGGAAACAGGCGAGGCCATCTTAGCAGAATGTGCGGTGCACGATCTCATTTGGGGAATTGGCATTTCCATGACAGATCCGGCACGATTTAACATCCATGCATGGAAAGGACAAAACTTATTGGGATACGCCCTTATGATGGTTAGAGAAGAACTCCATCACACACCATCCAAATAAAACACTGCTTGCATGTTTCAGGCATTCCCGACTTTTAATAACCTCCATTTTCGAGCAAAAAAGAAAGGCTGGTTCCCTGCTACCATCGCATTGGAATCAGCCTCTTTTTATTTCTTAAAATGCAGTCTTGTTCGCCACAGAGCAGGGGTTATTGGATGCTTAGTTTTTGCTTCATGACAGCAAGATCCAGCACGTTCAAATTGCCATCTTCATACAAATCCGCTACTTCTCCCTCACCCAGCTTTATACCTGGAACTGCCAGCAGCCATTTTTGAAAAAGAACAACATCCGCTACATTCAATGCTCCATCTGCATTTACATCGCCTTTTATTTTCTCGTCTTCTGCTACAAAATCCTTATTTACGTCAAGCGATCCATCATCCTTCAAAGTAATCGACAGATAACCATAATCGGTATATTCACATTCCGGATCTGTTCGGTCTGACAGCGTTCTTCCCTGTACCCGTACATAATAAGTGACTTCTGGGACTAAATCATAAATGGTGAAATCGTTCAAATAAATATCCGTAAACTTCGGGTCGCCTGCAACATCAATGCTCCAATTGGAAACCTCCGAATTTGTGCTTGTAGAAACTTGAACATTATCTTTATCAACAACGGTTCCAAAATAATGAGTCAGAAAACTACAGGATAATTCCGGTGCTGGCATGGTAATATTTTTTTTCACGGTTTCTCTTGTAAACGTTTCTTTTTCCATGGTTTCAGAGGGCTCTTCTTTTGTATTTCCGTCAAAATTCAGCATGATTGCACCATTTTCATACTTATAATTGCCATCCATTTCCTCTGCAACCTCTTCCAGACTCATTCCAGCATCTACAAAGTTGATTGCATCATCATTTTCACTGCTTCTTTCACAGTTTGTATAATAACTCTTCTGTTCCGAAAACTTGTATCCTTCTCCGACCATTCCACCAATATTTTGATGGTCTGCATGTACTTCACCCAGATTCAAGCAATAGAAGACTGCAAAATCCGGATTGCGAACCGTGTAAAGTCCCCCTGCTCCTATAATTCCACCTGCACCGTTTTCATCTGTACCATGTTCTGTATAGATGCTTCCTCGATTGATACAGCTATAAATTCCAGGGTCTGTTATCACCTGCTGACCAGATGCCGTTAAAAACAGTGCCGGATTGATGAGAAATCCAGCCGGAACAAGTGCAAACATCATTACAACGGCTGCAACGCCGTTCTCATCATCGCTGAATTTTCCAACAATTCCGCCTGCAAAACTGCCATGTGTTCCATATCCTACTTGATTCAGACCGCTTGCAAAAATCTTACCGTCAAATTCACAATGAGAAATGACACCTCGGTCACAGATTGCAGTAATTCCGCCTGCACACGCTTCCCATAATGCTGTGTCACCGCTCTCAACTTTCTGTGTATTGATACACTGAATATAGCTGTCTTTCACAATTACATTGGTGATAATGCCGGATGTTCTTGCAAACAATCCTGCATAATTGTGATGCAGAGAATACATACCGGAGATTGTATGACCATTCCCATTAAACATACCCGCAAATACCGTATTTCTGCATTCTGGCTGTATGGTCATTACCACATTCACATTGGGGGCTTCAATTGGAACTGCACCAATTGCCGTCTAATTGTTTGCAGGGGGCTGCTCGTCCCAATTGTCGAAATTCGTGGTGTCATTCAAGGTAATATCAGAAACCAGATTAATCATGGTATTTTTCATGCTGTTGCCGTTTCTAACAAGTTTGGCAAGTCCAGCAAGTTCTTCTGCTGTGCGAATATTGAATATGGCAATTCGTTCTCCGTTTTCACTTACGACCACATCGTGTTCCCGATAATACCAAGCGGTATCTTCCGTTCCATCCCAAATCGCCGCTTCCGCAGAAGCCGTCACAGATGTTTCCCGCATAAAGTGGTAGTCTACTGGGCATAGACTTCCAAATAGTGTAAATGCCATCACTGCTGCACAAACAGCAGCCTTGATTCTTTTTCTCTTCATGATTAACATCCTCCTAAAAGTTTCAATCGAATCTGCTGCACCGCATTTCGATTTTAATATCTGTATTTCCCCATATACTCTTCCTGTTGGTTTTTCAACTAGAAATCAGTATACCATAAATTTGAAAAGAAATCAAGGTGTTTCTTTCATACAATGCTCTTTTAAAAATAAAAATAGCAATTCTGCCCACTGTTTGCCGGACAGAACTGCTATTTTTTAGTGATTCTTGATCCAATCTAAGAAATACGAACAAGCTTCTTGCTCTGTTTCAAACGCTTTCAGGGAAGTGCGTTGTCCTCGTTCTGAATAGTAAGTGTACCACTTACCCCCTATTTCTTCCATGCAATATGCTTCATTTGGCAGTCCGCCATTTAAATCATATGCAAATCTGTCAATATTTGATGCATTTAATATCTTTTCTAATTCTCTTCTTGTCATCTTCATTCCTTACGTTTCGGATTTATAGCTTCGTTTTTCCAATATCTTTGACGAACCGGTGACCCCATTTAGGTGCTATTCCTGTACGCATTGAGGCATCTATAAGAACAGACAGTGTAAAATTTTATATACAGTTAAAAATATTCTTTTAGAATCTCATCCGCTCTTTCATGACCATTCCGCTTTGCTGCTTCAAAATACTTTTTCGCTATACTTTTGTTAACTGGTACACCAATTCCTTGTAAGTAACAACTACCTAGATTAAATTGTGCATAAGGATTTCCCTGTGCAGCAGCTTTTTGATACCAGAATACTGCTTTTTCAGCATCCTGCTTTACACCAAGTCCATTTGCATAACATTGTGCTAAATTATATTGTGATTCAGCAATTCCTTGCTCTGCTGCTTTTTGATACCATTCCATAGCTTTTTGTAGATTTCGATCGATACCATTGCCTTGCTCATAACACACTGCTACTTCATACTGTGCATCTGGATTTCCACTACAAGCAGCTTTGTAATACCAGGAAAAAGCCTCTATTGGATTTATTGCTACGCCATATCCATCCGCATAACAATCTGCCAATTCGAGCTGTGCAAGTGGAAATCCCTGATTGGCGGACAATAGAAGTAAGCGAACCGCTTCTTCATATGCTCCATTTTGAAGATTCTGCATTGCAAATTGATATTGAATTTCCGCATCGTTTTTTCTGAAAATATCAAAAAAACCAAATTTCCGTTTCATGTTTCTACTCCTTTTCTCTTTGTAAATGCATGCCCTTGGCACTCTGTAAACCAAAGAATTGTGATTTAAGCCACATTATCTTTAAATTCTACTTCTATTTTTTCACATACAATTTCCAGTATTTTTTTCCTTTTCCACGTTTCAAAAAGACGAAAATGCGTGAATGTTAATCCATCCATATATGCTCTGGATGCACCGCTTTCTATCTCTTCCGAGATAATCTGCTGTATGAAATCGGAATCATGCTGGATTTCAAAATCTCCAATTTCTTGACAAATCGCATGATAATCTATGATTCCATAGTAGTTCAAAAAAATTATCTTAACTCTTTTCGCATTGTATAGCTGTATGTAAATAGAAATATCACTTTTCAAGATCTCTATCTTGTAAATGGAGGCATCTTCTAATGAAACTTCATATATCGTATTTGCCTTTATGAAAATCACCTTCTTTATTTTCTGTCAATATGAACTTCTCCTGATAGGAAGCGAGTGTCACTACTTTTAATATATAAATGCTTACATGATTCGATAGCCATTATCCAGCATTTCTTTTATGGAATCACTACAATATATGGTTGTATTTCCTTCTGCCAATGGTTTTCTATGTTTAGGAAGAATTTTTTTGATTTGTCTTGCTAACGCTTGATAAAAACGAGTCATCTCCCTGCATTTGTTTAAAATCGTATCTCCTTTAAAATAACGATTTTGAAACCAAATGCGTCCAGGCGTTATTTCTTTTGCATGCTCTCGAATAACTGTTCGGCTAAATTCGATAACCGGTGAAGAAAAAACATCAAGATATTTCCTCTCAGTTAAAACATCTTTCATTACCAATTCGCCCCATTCTTCCTTGTAGAGATACACCATAAACCAGCCTCTATCCGAAAAAGCAGGGGGAAACTCTGTTATCTCCACTGGTGTTGGATTTTTTCCTTCAAACAATATTTTCACATTAGAATCTAGCAAATACCTTTTTAATTCTTCTTCCTCTTTTTCTCCCATAAAGAAATGAAATTGTCTGCCCAATGTTACCTCCTGTTAGGAAATAAAACTTTCCTCTTGATTTTCTGTTTTGATTGAGAATATACATCAAAACAATTCCCTACGAATTTCTTCCAATGTTGGCGTTTGTTTTCCCCACTTTTGAAAAGCAACTTCACATTTTTTCAGATCAATGATTTTACAATTCATTCTCTCAATGATGTGAATGCTTTTAAAAAAATATTCTGGTATTTCTTCTACTTTGAATTGACATTGTAGATTTAATTTTTGAGCCATTTTTATAAGTGAAATGGATACAAAATCTACAACAGGCTGATAATCAGATGGACGTTTTCGATATTGATTGATTCGTTTTGCAAGCTGTTCATTCCATGCTTGTCCATCGCCATTTAGCATTGCAAGATAAATTCTTTTCAAATATGGCAGATGAATAAAATAAGCTTCCTGACTTTCATCCAGTTCTTCTGTGTCCATCAACAACAATTCTCTTGCCTTTGCATAATTTTCATATAACATGGCTTGTATCACTGGGCATGGAGTGGCATTTTCCCTTGCAAGTTCCCATTCTCCAACTGAAATTGCCTGATAAAGAAACTTTTCATGTGTTTCAATATCATTTCTATAATCCATCACAATTTCATCCACTGGACAAGCCTGCTGCATTTCTTGATATGCCATTGCATAATAAATAGCACCCATCCGATAGTACTGAAAAGTAGTACGGATATCATTATCAATATAGTACCTATATTTTGCTGCAAGGTTATAAATGCTCTGAAAAACGTAATACAAACTTGTGGCATCTTGAATTGCTCCAGCAGCTGGAACATTTTCTTTGTGAAAGAAATGATGCAATTCCTCATATATTTGCAGTTCAACAGGTTCATCAATCCTTTTTGCATATTTTTGATATGCGATTTTAGACCTTGCAATATCTTTTTGTCGTTTTGTTGATTCATATTTGATTTTTGTTTTCAATACAATTCTCCTGCCTGTATAAAAAGTTCGCTACGGATTTCTTCCAATGTTGGTGTTTGTTTTCCCCACTTTTGAAAAGCAACTTCACAATTGTGCAGGTTAATTAATCTGCAATCTGCTGGAATTTCATGATGATGCTCTAACAAAAAATACTCTGGAATCTCGGATACTTGAAATTTGTATTTTAAGTTCAATTGTTTTGCAAACCAAATCATTGCAATGGAAGTTGCATCTACATGTGGCTGATATTCACTTGGTCTTCTCCGATATTGGTTGATTCTTTTTGCCAGTTGTTCATTGAACGCATTTTCATCCCCATTCAGCATGGCAAGATAAATATTCTTTACCCATGGAATATGAATAAAGTCTACTTCTTCATCTATATCGGTCTCTTCTGTATCCAGCATCAACAATTCTTTTGCTTTCTCATACTGTTCCAACAGCATGCATTGAATCACTGGGCAGCAAGTTGCATGTTTTTTGGCAAGAGAAATCTCCTGTACAGCGATTGCTTGATACAAATATTTTTCATGCTCCTCCACATAATCTAAGGCATCATATGGATTGTATCTCTTGCCATCCAATGCCTCATAACAAAGGCCATGATATAAAACTGCAGTCTTCATGTAATCATAAACCTTTCTGATATCATCATGTATCCAATACCGATATCTGCTTGCTGTATAATAATTATCTTCTAAATTTTTATACAGCATGGAAAGATCAGAAAACACTTCAAAAGCATAATCTTCTGGATGAAAATAATGATACAATGTACCATAAACTTTATTTTCAACAAGCTTATCATAAATTTCTGCATATTTTTCATATGTCTTTCGCATGCTATCTCTTTCTTTGCAGCGTGTTTTCGTTTCAAATTTAATTTTTGTTTTCAATGCAATTCCCCTGCTTCTATAAAAAGTTCGCTACGGATTTTTTCTAATGAAAAGTTTTCATCATCATATTTTATATAAGGTTGTTTTTATTGTATCATGTTCACTGCATACTTTGCAAGCATCTGATGAAATCTAACAACAGAATTTCTCATAAATCGTTATTCGTATTTTGTTCTTAGACGAGAAAAAATCCCATTTGCTGCGATACTATCTGGTTTTTCAGCAATAATTTCTTTGCTTAAAGTATACGCTTTTTCTTCTGATAATAATTTTTCTGGAATAGTATTAAAAAATAGCAAGTATTCTTTAACTTCTACTACAGGTTTTAATTCTAATAGCTTGCAAGCATGATAAAAAGCCAGATTATACCCGCCTTCTAACCAACACATTTGAATAAGTGCTTCTGAAATAACCTGATGGTAGAAAGCAGTATTTTGAATCGATAAAATATAGGATAAAAATCCTAAAATGATGATACTGTCCGTATCTGCTGCTTCACACACCATTAAACTGATTTGTTCTTCCTTTGATAATTGAAATAGATGCTTTGCTGCATTTTCAAAATCAAGTTGATATATCAAATCAATTATATGTTGCTTTTCTTTTTTCATATAAATCCTCCTGATGAATCTGACACACTTAATAAGCATTCAAGCATGTCAGATTTGATAAAAATGACATTAATTTGTGGATTGTCTATAATCACATAAGCATCTGATATTTTGTAAGCACCATTATATTTATTATAGTTAACTTGAATAACTTTACCATCAATAACATATTTTTTACAATACACACTTAGATATGGTTCTTCTTTACCATTTACCATTACTTCAATAATTATATTTTTTATTTCATTCCAATCTTTATTTGACGATAATAATTCCCAATGATGATTCGACCCTTTGCTTCCTTCAACGATGTGATGTATATCACAATTTCTCAAATTCACGTACATAAGAAAACGCCAAATCAATCAATTCTTTTATCAATTCTGGAAGAACTTCTCCGGTATACACAGGTCTTAACATATACTTTGTTGGCTTAATTCCTCCTGAACTATCAAATATGCATGGAAATGTACCACCAGCAAAATACTCTTCATTATATATAATATATACATGCGGATCTAAATGCCCATCAAAAATACTATTTTTATACAATTCTAAATGAAACCACACCTCATATTTTTCTTTTTTCAATAGATATAATCGATAGAATTTCTCTCCTCCAAAATATTTATATGGGTATCCAAGTTCATTCAAAATAGATTTCACCAGTTTGGTGTCTACAACTTTCTTTGTGATATTTGCAAGACTTCTTGGATATCTTTGACGTAAGTCGGTGGTATCCATCAAAAGACTTTCTGAATATCTGCTGCACAACTCCAAATACCGATTGCAAAAATTAGATTTTTCAGCTAACTCCACTGTTAAATTTAAATAGCTCATTTTACTCCTCCATGATTCATAATTTTACTTTAGCTTCATTATACCAGAAAAAATGATAAGTGTAAAGAAAAATAAAAGCAGCACCATGTAAAAACACGTTTTATTTGAATTTACACAGTACTGCTCAATGAAATAAAAAATATTATTTTATTCTAAATCAATTTGTAAGATCTGAAAAATCCCACACTTTATTTTCTTCAAAAAAAATTATTTTTATATCATATTTCTCTTTTGCATACGTCATATACTCATCGATCTGGTCAAAATCCTTATTTACAGCTGGTATTTCCAGATACATTTTGCCGGAGAGGATCTGCCCATTTAGACATTTATATTTATTTGAACGAATAACAGTACCAGGAGCATATTTTTGTATCATTTCAGATAAATATTTGTCAAACGTATTAAATTCAATGTCAGATAAATCAGTTGCTTTTCTAGAAATAATTTTTTCACCAGGAATATAACTATCAAGACGTTTGCCATTTGCTAAATTCACTTCATTAAAAGGATATATTTTTTCAGCAATTTTATTGAATTCATTTCCCCTTGCCATTGGTGAATTATATTTCCAATGATCTGATGCTTCCTTCCAATCAATGCGATCTCGTGGAATTTTTCCAGATTTTTGTTTTCTTAATACATATTTTTGATAGTTGCTTTCTGCTTCCTCATCAATAAATTTACCGCTATCATCCAGTAATTCTTCAATTTGCTTTTGTGTTTTTTTGAGATTATTTGTTACTGTTTCTGCAATCTCATCTTCCGATTTTAATGATTTTCCATCAGTAAAGCATTCAGCTACCGACTTATAAACGCTATTTTTGTATATATTAGGAGCTTTTTTTAATAATGCACCAACTTCATCGGAATACTTTACAGCACCAATAACAGGAACAATTCCCACTAAATCAAGAAATGATTGCCCAGCAAATGACCAAGAAAATTCATCATCTCCAATGATGATTTCTCCCCATTCTCCAATATCATATGTGATATCTCTTAAATCGCAAACCAAGTCTAAATCAAAAATACCAAGTACAATTTCGCCTGCAGTTCCAAGCAATGTAACATCGTCTGTGAAATTTCCTTTTACAATTTGATTAAGGGATTTACCAATATAGTCTGATGCTGCATCTGCAACTGGTTCAATGTAATGATTATATAAATAAGAAAGTGTTTCAACCAGTGCTTTTTTGTTCTTATCAGCATTTACATTGTCAGTTTTAATAAATTCTTCTACGCTACAGCCATATTTGTCTTCCAGCCATGCATTGTCAACATTAAGTGGATCTTCCGCTATCTGTTTTTCCACAATATCCGGAATTGTATTACCGTTGGAGTCCTCCATGTATTTCCATTCTTTATAAGGAACAGCATCCTCTAAATTTGTAACATATTGTGGAAGATAAGGTCTGAAATGATAGTTCTCATTGGAATAGTCAGGAGAAAAAACAACCCCCAAACATTTTCCAGCCTCATCTTTATCATTGAAATTGAATGTTCTTTCTGTATTCAGAGAACCATCTTCATTATTGATATATGTTTCGCAGTTGTCCCAAAGAACGGTCTGCTTGCCGCCTTCATAACCAAAATGAATGACTTGTGAACCGGAAGAATAGATCGATTTCGGCCCAGAAGCTTCATTGACTTCCCAGATTGGTCCAAAGAAACAGATATTACCTGCTGTCCATTTTCCTTCCATATCGGTCAATGTGATATAATTCCAGTTTCCATATACTTCGAGCCAATCTGCACTGTTTGTCATCCAGATGGTATCATAACAATTTGCCTGACCAAAATTAAAATCGCCGCCAATAACTACTGTACCGCCATTCAGACGCATATTTTGTCCGGCATTTCCACCCCAGCCATCTGGAGAAGCGGTACGAAATACTAAGTTATTGGAAACTTCCAAATAACCATTGCTAATATTCAGTGTTGCTCCTTGATTGCCAGACCAAAATTTCGGAATATCAGTTGTAAAGGACATACAGTCGCCTACATACAGAGAGCAGCCATTCAGGTTCAAATCTGTATCATGCAAATTTAAGCTGCCCTGAAAAGCACCGCTTTCCTGCATGATCAGTGTTCTTTTAAAGGCATGATCCCAATCCAAATCGCCAGAAGCCTTGTATGCGGCTGAAAACCATGCAACATCTGCATTATCAATTGTGCCGCTGTCGTCTTTGTCCATGTATGCGTAGTAATTATCAGAACGTCCACGTTTCTGAGCCGCTGCATTGATCAAATCAATACCATCATTATAATCGTCCTTATTAACGATTATATCTCCTGTAAATTCATGATTATAGATATAAACCCATGAATTTACATCTCTTGCAGAATCAACTTCTGCCTTAAATGCAGCTAATTCTTCTTCTCCTGCACCAGCATCCATCAAAAGCAAATAGTCCGTATCATTAATTACTCCATCTAGGTTTATATCAAGATTCTGGACATTTTGTGGAAGTTCATAATATTCATCATCAGCAAGATGATCATAAAAATCGCAAAATGCTTTCAAATCTGCTGGACTAATAATATTATCACCATCTGCATCCATACTGGGATTAAAATCGGAATCACCACGATATGCTCCTAAGCAACTCTGTACATATGCCAAGTCTTTTCCATTGATGACATCGTCGCTCCACTCGTTGTCGTGTTCTTCATTCCAAGTGGTATCACCTGGAACTAATGTCACTGCATTGCGAGAATCGCCAGATCCAACAGTATAGGTACCAGTACCAAAATCCTTCAGGTAAAACGGCAAATAACCATCACTTTCATACTTGACATGATAAATGCCACTACCACTGCTTGCTGTTACAGTATAACTGTCACCGCTTTGAAGTTCCTGATATTCAAGTTCATTCCAGTTTTCATCAAAAATACGCACATAAATTGGAGTTTTATCTTGAATTCCATTGATAACCCCTTGTTTAACGATACCAGTTACAGTTAATTCACCTGCTGGAGCATCGCCCTCCGAAGCAGCCATAACTGCTGCTGAACGATCTTGAACTGCTGCACCCGCTTCATCAGATTGCACAGCTATATCGTTTTTTGCAGTATCTTCATTGACAACAGTTCCATTTTCTTTTTCATCCGCAACATCAAAAAAATCCACTTTTCCCAGATCTTTTGTTGCTTCTTCAAATTCCTTGGCAAGCTGGTCTTTATTTTTTGCTCCTTCAATCGCTTCTGCAGCAGATGCAATTGTATCAGCGTGTAAAAGACCTTGGGCACTGCCGTCGCCAAAAATCATGACCTGTCCCATGAACATTAGGGACATGGCTCCGGCAAGTGTTCTTGTCAATTTTTTGTTCATGCACATCCTCCTTTTTTGTTTTCAAAAACATTCTTTCCTTTTCCCAACAGCAACATCACTGCCAGAGAACACCATGCGATTTCCAATACCAGAACAAATTGTTTGAAGTGAAAGACAAACAGCAGGATTGCTGCAACGGCTTCTATTGTCATCACAACAATTGCTCGAATATGATAAACATGATGTTCTTTTTCATCCAATCTCTTATTTCGATCTTCTACCGGCGACAGCAAAAAAACAACGATGCAGGCGATCAACGACAATGTTGTAATCACCCAAAAATACATTTGGGGCGTGTATTTTACGATACACAGTGCAATCCATAACATTATCGCAGAAAATGCCCAGCATCGCTGCGGTGTAGAAGCATGATAGCCTCCGGCATATACTCGAACGGGAATGTATATCACTGTAAATAAAATAGCTTCTATCAGCATTTGCATTAAAAAACCGATTAAAAGCATTGTCCCAGCATTTAAAATTGTTGAGAATATCTGCCTCAGACCATAAGCACATACTTCCTTTGTAGATGATTGAATGATTTTTTTGTCTTCCAAAACCTTTGTAATTGCTACAGAAACCTTTTCAAACATCAAAACTTTCGAAGCTTTTTAGCTATTTCCGGAAGTTTTTCCTGATGACTAAACCACACACAAGTTGTGTTTACAGTCAACGCTGTCGCCATAACAGCCAAAGCCGCCATACAACTTCCAAGCTTTACAGCATACTTGCAAATAAAGTTTTTCATTGTAAAATCCCCCTTTCCTCAATTTGTGTCACATTATAACATAAAATCGTTTATTCTGCCGTGACATACCGAAAATCGTATAATTAAATGGCGAAATTTAAAGTTTTCTATATTTTGTACAGTATTTTTAACATCTATGTTGAAAATAAAAAAGATGCAGGTAATTTTTTATTACCTGCATCTTCTTAGTGGATCACTAAAATATATATCATCATCTTTCATACATCATCGCATAAACAGAAAAAACATTTTTTTCTTGCTCATACTCAAACTTACCATCATATTTTTTTACTGTTTCTACAACATTTTTAATTCCAAGTCCATGACATTCTTTTCTATCTTGTTTCAATGATAAAAGTTGATTTTTCTCATTGACCCTGAGTTGACCATCAAACATATTTCGCAAACAAATGTTAACAACACCCTTCTCATACACCATCCTAAAATAAAGAATTTTCTTATCTACTTTCGATAAAGCTTCAAGTGCGTTATCAAATAGATTTCCAAGAATGCAGTTCATGTCGAAACTATCTATATTTAACTTCGTTGGTATTTTTAAATCTAAATGGATTTCAGTTCCTTCTCGTTGTGCCTTGGTCAACTTTACATTCACAATGCCATCAACATCCGAGTTTCCAGTACGACAAATTGGGACAATAGATTCCGTTTCACTGATAATATGCTCCATATACTCCTCCAGTAGCGGTATTTTCCCTTGATGAACCATTGTTTTCATACGATAGAAATGATTTTTCATATCATGACGAAGCATTCGCATTTTTTCTTCTGATTCTCTTTGCAGTTGAATTTGATTTTCATATAATAAATTCTGCTGCTGTAGTTGCATTTTCTCTATCTTTTGTTTCTCATTTTTCTTCAACGCATCATACATATAAAATACAATTCCATTGATAGCAAATAAAATTATTGATTCTGGAAGATAATCTTCAAAGGCATGATTCATTCCTCTTAATGCAATTATAATACTACCCAATGGAATAAAGATAATTAGCAACAGTTCTTCTATATGAATTTCTGCCTTTTTCTCCAATTTTTCTCGTGGGAAAAAGTACTCATATAATCGCTCTATCAAAAAAATTAACAAAGAAGTGGCTACTCCAGAGGATACCACTACAGAGTTTAAATGTAGCAAATGCTGAACAGAAAATAATGCAATATCAGCAAATATGCTGATTGAATACACAATAACTGTTATCAAAACTCGAACAGAAGTCTTTGAACGATAAAATAGAGTTACGCAGAAAAAAGGAATTAAATTTGAAAGGATATTAACCCCTATCATTGGAAAACATAGAAAACAAACACTATTTATTGAGAAATAAATTAAAAAGCTAATGGCGATCCATCTAACAGTTGTTTTTCTCTCAGAAAAGAAATTCTCTGTAAATCGGAATAGGGTATATATTCGAAATAGATTTGCCGAAAGATATGCTAACAACTCCATTCTAGTCACAGAAAAACTCCTTTCCGCTGTTATTCTTAGACAAATTTAACTGTCTCATATCGCTTCTATAATTTTGGCTAATCGTTAAAACATCATCATTCGTCATTACGACATTCGTATAATTATACTTCTTTACATACATTTTATTTATGATATACGATTTATGAATAACCTGAAATTGGCATGGAAGTTGTTCCACTATGCTGTTCAGTTTCCCATAAAAATATGCATTTTCAGCTATAGTAATAACATCAACTACTTTATCATTGCTCTTAAAATAGAGAATCTGATTAAAAGGAACCTTTCTCTTTTTTCTCTGGGAAGTAAACTCAAATAATTTTCCCGCAGAATCATATAATTCAATATATATTTCTACAGTATTTATCACGTCTATATCTGTAAAAGGTTTTTTTAGAAAATCCATTGGTCGAACTTTGAATAATGCTTGCTCATAGCCATCAAATGCAGTAATATACACAATTTGAGTAATATTATTCTTCATTACATTTCGAATATGGCGACCGATTTCAACACCATTCGGCCCAGACATTTCTATATCTAAAAAAATCAGATCAAAATCGTCTTTAAATATTTAAAATAATCCAACCCGTTTTGAAAGACCTCAATATCAAGATCATATGTTGAAATGTGATCATACGACAACAAAATTCTTTCAATTCTAGAAGAAATGTACCAATCATCGTCTACTACTGCTATACGAATCACGCAATGTGCCCCTTTCTATTCTTTTCTATCTCTCTATTTCCATAATACCATAAAAAATCCCAAAAAGCAAGAAGAATAGATGGTTTACCGTTGGAGATACTAAAAGGAAAGAAGCATTTTTGTTTCGTAAAATCCGCCCATTGACCATTCAAGCCTAAAAAGCCACGCTGTTTCCAATGTTTTTTGCATTTCTCATACGATTTTTTGACGGCGAAACATCATCCCGTCAATTTCAACCGCTTTACATATTCCTGCTTCATCTGCATAGAAGAATGCACATATCGATTCAGCGTAATACTGGCATCAGCGTGTCCCAGCAATTCACTCAGCGTCTTTGCATCAAACCCATGGGCAATACAATCTGTAGCATAAGTATGTCGAAGCAGATGAAATGGAACCTTCCAGATACCACAAAGTTTCAGGATTTTCTGAAACCGATACTGCATCGTTCTCGGTTCTGCCGGTTTGCTTTTCCCAGTAATCAAGTACAGAAAATCCTGCCGCTTTTTCTTTTTCAGCAGTGTCAACAAGAAGGACGGAACCGGAATTGTTCGCACGGAAGTTCTGCTTTTGGGAGAGCCGATCAGCACCTCAGAACTGCCGTTTCGATAGACTCTCTGCACCGTTCGTTTTACAGAAAGTGTTCCGTTTTCAAAGTCAATATCGCTCCACTGTAAGCCGCATAATTCACCTACACGCAAACCGGTGAACAAGCACAGCAGAATCGTCAAATCAATGGTCAACCCTGTCTGAAGAAGATACTGTTCCAACTTCTTTCGCTCCTCAGAAGACAAAACATCCAGCTGCTTTTTCTCTGCTTTCGGCATAGTAAAATGTGTTCCATGAATGTGATATTCCTGCACTGCATACTGTTCTATGCTGTGGTAAACCCGCATAATGTCTTGTACAAACCGAGCGGAAAGTCCGCCAGTTCCGCACAATCGGCCGCTTTGCAGTTTCTCATAGACAAAATCATTCAGCTGATGTGTTGTCATATCTGTGAGATACTTTGTTCCGAGATCCGGAAGAATATGATTGCGAATGATGTTTTCATAGTGCGCATAACTGGACGGTTTCACACGCAATTTTGCTGCGGAAAGCCATTGACGAGATGCCTCTGCCACGGTCAATTTCAAAGCAGAAACTGGCTGGCTCTGCAAAACAGCTTGAAATTGTGCCATTTTTTCCTTTACCTCAGAAAGCGTTCTGGCATACACAAATTTGTATTTCAGCGACCCATCTTCCTTATGACCGATGGGAACACGTCCCTCAAACCGACCATCTTTTCTCTTGTAAATGTTGCTGCCTCTTCTTGGCATTTGAAATCCCTCCTGACAAGTTTTCGGACTGTTCAAAGCAGGAAAAATCCTGTTTTTTCTCCGATTTGGATGATTTATTCATGAATTTTCAGAAATATATACTTTACTTTTTCTGAAAATCTGCTATAATGATAGCAGATTCGATGCTGTTTTGTCTGAAATTTCTGCAAATAAATGGGCGGATTTTACGAAGAAATCTACATTTCATAGAAACAAAATGCCATGCTGAGAAGATGTTTGCACCGCCCCAAATTGTACGGACAGCACAAAAACACCCACCTATGGCAAAAATTAATAATTAAGCAATATACTGACTTCGTTTTTCGGATGGAGTCAGTTTTGTTTTGAGCTGAATGCGTTGGTTGTTATAGAAATCAATGTATTGACTTATGAGTATGCGAGCCTCATCATAAGTTTTCAGCTTCACCCGATAGATACACTCTGTTTTAAGGATAGAAAAGAAGTTTTCTGCCAAAGCGTTATCATAAGGATTTCCACGTCTTGACATTGACTGCAAAATGTTGTATGATTGCATTAGGTTAAAATACTGTTTTGAAGTGTATTGAAAGCCCTGGTCACTGTGGAGCTGTAACTCTCCGGTGACCTTTTCCTTTCTTTTGGCAGCCTTTATCGTCTCCAAAACCAACTGTACATTTTGTGTCGTGCTTGTTTTATAGGAAACAATGCTGTTGTCAAACAGATCTCTGATTATGGAAAGATACAATACTCCTTCCCGTGTATGTATATACGAAATATCTGTGACCCACTTTTGATTTGGACGCTCAGCAGAGAAATCTCTATTCATAAGATTCGGATATTTGTGCAAAGCCTGACTGTAATAATGATATTTTTTCCTTCTTACAACCGATAACAGATTGTATTTCTGCATTACCCGAAGCACTGTTTTCGGGTTATGATGTATATTTTTACGTTCCAACCATAGATAAACTCTGCAATAGCCGTAGGTCTTTCCGCATTCTTCCTGACATTCTCTTATCTTCTCTGCAAGCGGGAGATCTTTTGCAGGTATATCCATTCGTTTTACAAAATCATAATATCCGCTTCTTGAGACACTGAAGAACCTGCACATTTCGCTTATGGTATACTTTTCCCTGTGTCGGTAGATCACACAGTATTTTAGTGAAATTCTCACTTCCTTTCTGTTAGCGAGAGAAAATCCCGCATCAATTCATTTTCCATCTCCAGTGACTTGATTTTTGCTTCCTTTCGAGCAAGAATATATTTCAATTCTGCTATCTTATCCTGCTCACTGACAACATAATCCTTTGGTGGTCTGCCTTTCTTTCTCAATGTAACTCCTGCATCTATTTTAGCTTGTTTACGATGATATCTGCTGAAAAATCCTTTTATCTGTTTCTTGGTCAGACCGAATTTCTCTCCTATTTCTCTGTGCGTATATCCTTCTTCTTTTAGTTTGATTATTTCACTCTCATATTGTTCTATATGGCTATATTCTCTTGGCATAGAATTGCCCTCCTTTGGTATTTCTATTATACTATAGGAGGGCTCTTTTGTTTTGGAACAGGTGATTCCCTGATGTCGGTTTTCCCGACACCAGCTTTTCAAGCCGCTCATTTTTGAGCAGGTTGCATTCTGGAAGCTGAATAGATCCGCTTTTTGCGTATTCGTGCAATCGAACCACGAACGAAGCACGAGTAGAGAACGAACAAAGAAAAAGAACTTGGTCGGGGATTCATGCTCAGTCAATTATAATCTTTGCAAGCCTGCTCCATGATACAAAATAAGACAAAACAGGGGTACAGGTTTTTTTGATCCGCTTGTATCTATCATTTTCGTGCGGTCACGAAAACCCTAACACAAAGTTCGCCTTACGCTTGCCGCTCATTTTTGAGCAACGAAAAAGCACACCCTCTCTCGTTTGAGAAAAGATGTGCTCTTTGTGTTTGTGTATGCGGTTATCACTGGAAGAACGATTCGTTCTGTCAGGTCAATTCTCTCAGCTTTACGATGTACGCTTGCAGGGCTGCAATTTCCTGTTCCATGACTTTATTCTTCTGCCGTTGCAGGGTCAGTTCCCGGCTCTCTGCTCGCCGTAGCTGTAGCCGTTCCCGTTCCTCTGCTGCCTGCTCTGCGGCTGCTTCTGCCTTTGCAAGAGCAACCTTTCGCCGCTTGTTTCTTGCCCACTCTGCTTTCCGCTTCCGGTCACAAATCTTTTTACATTCCTTGCAATACTTTTGGCTGATGTATGCATACCAGTCCATATTATAAGCATCGCCAATGACAACGCCACACCGCTGTTAATTCAATCCACGCCCCGTAGGGCGACAAGCGGTGATGATCAGGTCAACAGCCGGACGGCAGCCGTAAACCCCACCGCAAAGGCGTGCTTCTGCCAGTCCTCGCACAGCTGCAACAGAGCTTCCAGCGTTTCCAAGCTGACAGCTGGAGCAATTGCATCTATTTGCTTGTGCAGCGATTCCGGTTCAAACAAGTCCGGCTCTCGCCTGCATAGCCCCTCATACAGGGCTTCTAATTCCATAAATGCCACCTCCTTTTTTTATAATTATAACATACGTAAGCACGTATTGAAAGACGCAATTTGCACAAACTTATGCACGTATATTTATGTAAAATTATACTTGCATACGGCTTGTAATTGTGCTATAATGATGATAAAATAGGTAGTTGTACCAATTCATAAAGGAGGAAAGAAATGGCGAAAGCAAGCACAAAAGCAAAAAATAAGTATGCTGCAAAAGCGTACGACCGTATCACGCTGCTTGTACCAAAAGGCAGCAAGGAAACCATCAAACATGCAGCAGTTGCAACGATGAACGGCAGTGTGAACGGCTATGTCAACCAAGCGATTAACGAACGGCTGCAAAAAGACGGCTTTCCGGTGATGCAGCGGCAGGAGCAGGAGGGAGCAGGCGAACCGTGAAACAATATACCATTGTTGGCGGTATCAACGGCGTTGGAAAGAGCAGCCTTTCCGGCGTGTTACGGCATCAATTGCCCGA
>ERZ773104.1872-NODE-1872-length-25804-cov-7.297720_pt1 | contig 25804 bp, 19 predicted proteins | sample MGYA00511920_ERZ773104 | MGnify/ENA primary metagenome ERZ773104 (study PRJEB29015, sample SAMEA2737857) | human gut metagenome | biome: human gut; feature: human-associated habitat; material: faeces | place: China | collected 2012 ...
CCGGGCCCCCTCTCCCCGTAAAACTTTTTTCCCGGAGTGGACGGCAGGTCTCCGTCTTCGGCTTGCGGGAAGTGTTTTCGTCCCGTGACCGGGAAAGGGGGGATGCGGCACAGCGCTTTCCGGGTCGGCAAGAGGGGCGGATGGCCACGGAACCGTGGCGGCACGACCGCTGCCGGAGCTCGGCAGGCTACATAAACAGGCGGTAGGCATGGCCGATGCTCCCTTCAGAAGGAAGGTATATCCGGGAGGGGGAGGGCACGCGGTCAGATAGCCGGGGATGTCCATACTGGGAACAAGCCGTCACCGGTAGGCCGACGTATTTGTCCCGGGCGGGATCTTTTGAGGAAAAGGAATGTTTTTAGCTGGATGTGGATATTTTTTTGTCAAAGGCATGTCTTGTGCTTGACGCGCGTCCTGTTCTTTTATAGCTTCTTTTTGAAATTGAATTTCTTTTTCTAAACATCCAACGGCGGCCATGCCGCCAGGGAGTTGTCATGAGCAAAGTCCTGATCGTTTTTGGTTCCAGCACCGGCAATACCGAGGGCATCGCCCAGAAACTGGAAGAGATCATCGCCGCCGCAGGCCATGACGTCACGCTGAAGAACGCCGCCGACGTGGACGCCGCCGGTCTGGCCGAAGGCTATGATGCCGTGCTGCTGGGCTGCTCCGCCTGGGGCGACGACGAGCTGGAGCTGCAGGACGATTTCATCCCTCTTTATGAAAACATGGAAGCCATGGGCCTTTCGGGCATCAAACTGGCGGCCTTTGCTTCCGGCGACAGTTCCTACACGCATTTTTGCGGTGCGGTGGACGCCATCGAGGCCAGGGGCAAAGACCTGGGTGCGCAGATCGTGGCTGAAGGGCTGAAAGTGGACGGTACGGTCAGCGATGCCCCTGACGCCGTGCAGGAATTTGCGGCCGCTGTTCTGGCAGCATTGTAGCCGCAAAGGGACCCCGGCATTCGCCGGGGCGCGTCCTGTGCCTTGCGCGGAGTCTGGCCATGGACTCCGCGCTTTTTTATCCGCTCCCGCCTTCTGTGGTTTCGTATCCCGGGCCTTGCCAGCCGCGGACAAACATCGTAGCGTGCCGCCATCATCATCTTTGTTGTGGAGGTCTGTATGGCGATCCTTGTTTGCGGCGGTGCGGGATATATCGGTTCCCACGCGGTCCATGCCCTGGCAGCGGCAGGTCAGGAAGTCGTGGTGGTGGACAATCTCCAGACGGGCCATGCCGCCGCCGTGGCGGGCAAGGCTGCCTTCGTGCAGGGCGACATCCGCGATGCCGCCTGTCTGGACGATATCTTCCGCCGCTTCCGCATCGACGGTGTCATGCACTTCGCCGCCGATTCCCAGGTGGGCGAGAGCATGGTCAAACCTCTCAAGTATTTCAACAATAACGTGGGCGGTATGCAGAGCCTGCTGGAAGCCATGGTCCGCCATGGCGTGGGCCGCATCGTCTTTTCGTCTTCGGCCGCTGTCTACGGCGAGCCCGACAGTGTGCCCATCAGCGAGGATGCCCCCACACGGCCCACCAATCCCTACGGGCACAGCAAACTGATGATGGAAGCCATGATGCGCTGGGTCTCGGCGGCCCATGGCATCCGCTACGTTTCCTTGCGCTATTTCAATGTGGCCGGGGCCCTGGCCGACGGCAGCATCGGTGAGGACCACAGCCCCGAGAGCCATCTCATCCCCCTGGTGCTGCAAGTGCCGCTGGGCCAGCGGCCGCACATCACCATCTTCGGTGACGATTACGCCACGCCCGACGGGACCTGCATCCGTGACTACATCGCCGTCACCGATCTGGTGGACGCCCATGTGAAGGCCCTGGACCATCTGCAGCGCGGCGGTGATGACCTTATCTGCAACCTGGGCAACGGGCAGGGCTTTTCCGTGCGCCAGATCGTGGACTGCGCCCGCAAGGTGACCGGTCACGATATCCCCGTGGTCATGGGGCAGCGGCGCGCGGGCGATCCGGCCCGTCTGGTGGCTTCGGCCCGCAAGGCGCAGCAGGTGCTGGGCTGGCAGCCCCGACTGGGCGTGGAAGCCATTATCGAATCGGCCTGGCGCTGGCATCGGGAACACCCCCACGGCTACGGCGAGCGGCAGTAAGGCCGTGTTGTCGGGGACGTCGGCCATGTCCGTTCCTGCTGCGGAGGATCCGCAGCAAAGGGCGGAAGGCGCAGGCCTGATCTGCCGGAAAAAGATATCGTTTTGTACAAGGGAGGCGTGGGCCTCCCTTTTTTTATGCCTTGTTCGGGCTTGCTTTTCTTTGAAGGCACCGCTATCTTAAGATTGATAACTTATATTGATAAAGAGGTGCCATGTACGGCTATTCCTGCGCGCGACGCGCCTTTTCCTTTTTCATCCTGACGCTGGCCCTGGCCGTTGCCGGGACCGGTGCTGTGGCTGCGGAACTTTCCCGCCCCACCTTTGACCCCTTACGGGAGAAAGCCCCCATGAATGACAGCGGTTTCCGGATCATTGCCCGCGGCGATGCCGCGGTGCCGCCCCTGACGCCCCGCGAGGCGGACATCATCCTCCGCAAGGCCACGGAAGCTCCGTGGTCCGGTGAATACGAAAAGAATACGGCCGCCGGGACCTATTTGTGCCGCCAGTGCGGTGTGGCCCTGTACCGTTCGTCGGACAAGTTCGATTCCGGGTGCGGCTGGCCTGCCTTCGACGATGCCCTGCCGGGCATGGTGCGTCGCCAGCCCGATGCCGACGGCCACCGGGTGGAGATCGTCTGCGAGCACTGCGGCGCCCATTTGGGGCATGTTTTTGAGGGTGAAGGCCTGACGGCCAAGAACACCCGCCACTGCGTCAATTCCCTGTCCATGCGTTTCGCGCCTGCGGGCAGCGAAAAGGAAAAGCTGGGCCTGGCCCTGTACGAGCTGGTGCGCAATACCCAGGTGGCCGTGCTGGCGGGTGGTTGTTTCTGGGGCGTGGAAGACGCCCTGAGCAGGCTCCCCGGCGTGGTGGACGTGCGCTCCGGATATACGGGCGGCCATACCGACAGGCCTTCCTATGAGGACGTCTGCCGAGGCGATACCGGCCATGCCGAGGCCGTGCTGGTGCGCTTCGATCCCAAAAAGATCAGCTATGAGGCCATCGTGCGCCGCTTCTTCGAGATCCACGATCCCACCCAGCTGGACAGGCAGGGGCCGGACGTGGGCAGCCAGTACCGTTCCGCCATCTTCTGGCTGGACGAGTCCCAGAAGCGGACGGCCCAAAAGCTCATGGATGAGCTGCGCGGTCTGGGCTATGACGTGGTGACCCGTCTGGAAAAGGCCGGGGCCTTCTACGAGGCCGAGGCCTATCATCAGGATTTTGCCCGCCGTACGGGCCGGGGCGGCTGCCATCTGGCCGTGCCCCGTTTCGAGCGCCGCGCTGACGGCAGCCCGCGCTAGGGAAATGTCCGCGTATCCATAAACAAAAGGCAGGCACGCCGTGATGGTGTGCCTGCCTTTTTCATGCTTGCAAGGAGATGCGGGAGACCGGCTCGTGCCTTTTCCCTGAAAGGATGCCGGAGCTCTTTTCAGGGATTGGGGAAAGGGGACTCGCAGGGACGGCTCCCTCTCTGCCGGGGATCGGAGACTTTGGCCTGCCGCACCCGTGTCCGCTGGCATGGTGCAAGCTGCGGGTAGCGCAGCCCCAGGGAGCCTTGCCCGGGAAACGTCCTTTCCTCAGGCCTTGATGCGCCGGACCAGCGGCGCCAGACAAAAGATGGCCACGCCCACCACCACGATGGGCGACAGGGCCCAGCGCAGGTCGAACTGGTGGGAAAGGAAGCCCACCATGGGCGGGCAGCCCAAAAAGCCCAGGAAACTGAGGGACGAGACCAGCGAGATGGCCACGCTGGGCGGCACGCGCGTGGATTTGCCTGCCAGGCTGTAGCAGAGCGGCACCACGGAGGCCATGCCGAAGCCCACCAGGGCCAGACCCGCTGTGGCGGGCAGCAGATCGGGCCAGAGCAGGGCCAGGCTCAGACCGGCGGCGATGCAGAGACCGCTCAGCTGGAGCACGGGCGTGACCCCGAAGCGGTTCACCAGACCGTCGGCCAGCAGGCGCCCCGTGACCATGGCGCACATGCAGGCCAGGTAGCCGGCGCGGATGAGGCTCTCGCCCGGCTGGACCACCTGGGCGAAATAGACGGAGCTCCAGTCATACATGGCGCCTTCCGTGGCCATGCTGCCCAGGGCGATGCAGCCGAGCAGGGTCAGATAGAGGTCGGGACGGAAGGAACGCTTCCCGCTTTCGGGGGCCGCGGCGCCGATGCGCACTTCCCGGGGCATGGTCCAGGTACGCAGGCAGCCCAGCGTCGCCAGCGTGATGACGAGGATGGCGGCAAAGTGGGGCAGGGGCGCCACGCCCAGCGGCGCCACGATGGAGCCGATGATGCAGCCCGCCACGCCGCCCAGGCTCCACATGCCGTGGAAGGTAGCCATGATGCTGCGGCCGTAGAGCGTCTCCACGCCCACGGCCTGGGCATTGAGGGAGATGTTGAGCATGTTGTTGGCAAAACCGAAGCCCAGCAGGGCAGCGGCCAGCCAGTGCGGGCTGCCGGCCAGGGCCAGGGAGAGCAGGGCACAGGGCATGAGCATGAGCCCCAGCATGATGACGCGGCGGCTGCGGAAACGGCCGATGAGCCAGGCCGTGGGCGCGATGGAGAGCATCTCGCCCAGCGGGGCGGCCAGCAGGACGCTGCCCAGGGCCGCGTCGCTCATCTGCAGGGCGGCCTTGATGTCCGGGATGCGGACGGCCCAGGAGGCGAAGACCATGCCCATGACGAAGAAAAAGGCATTGATGGCAGTACGATAAAAAGCCCGGGGCGTGCGCGGCAGGATGCGGGCCGCGGCCAGGCGGGGAGTGGAGATGGTCAGTTCCATGACGTATCCTCGATGAAAGCGGATGGCGCTCTCCAAGACTGTTTGAGCGCACAGACACCGTGTAGACTCTTTGCCCTGCCTTGAAAAGAGGCTGGCGGGGGGCTGAAAAAATTTTTTGCTGCCGGGACCGGGGCAAGCGCCCCTACGGAGCGTGCGAGACCGGCCTGTCTGGCCGGAGGCGCGGCAGGGCATGGACAGATCGGGAAAATGTCCGCATGATGCGGGTATCATCCCTCTGGATAAGGATATGATATGAATAAGCATATGACTCCCATTTTTCTGTATCTCAACGAGCGCTTCGGCCCGGATGCCGTCCAGGCCGAGGGAGAAGACCAGATCAGCCTGGCCGTGGATGAGCGCCTCATCCTTCTTCATCATTTCGAGGTATCGGAAAAACTCCTCATGGCCACGGGCCTCGCCCCTCTTCCCGAGAACGGCAGGGAACAGCTTTGCCTCGCCCTGTTGCAGGGGCAGTATTTTTTCCACAAAACATCGGGCATGACCCTGGCTGTGGATACGGAGGCAAGGTTCGTCGTACTCCAGCTTTGTGTGGATGCTGATGCGAAACTGATGGATGACTTTGCCACCATCCTGGAAAATTTCGTACATGTCGCGGCTTACTGGGCAGAGACATGCCGCCGGCTGGGCGAGGGGGTGGCGGCCCCGTCCGCCGAAGTGCCTTTGGATCTGCTCACCAGCGGCCTGCGCGTCTAGCCTACAGGAGCCACCATGCCGAAGACCGTCAGCAACACCCCTTCCGTCTATTCCTTCCTGCGCATCGCCGACGATGCGAGCATACCGGACAACGCACGGGTCACGATGGATGGGAACAGTCCCAAGGTCGTCTCCCACATCACCTTCCAGTCCACGAACCAGCGGGCCATGCAGACCTTCCTGCGCTCCATAGCCTATGAATTCGGGCAGGGCGTGGCCGATATCGCTACCCGGGAGCTCCGGAATGCCATCACTACTTCCAGTCCGCTGACCGCAGGCAACGTCCGCAACGTCAAAAGCCTGCTGGAGAGGAATATCCACAAGCAGCTGTCGCTGGACTGCTTCCTGCATGGCATCAATACGGCCACAGGGCGGTTCGATAGCGGCAGCGGTTTCCCCGCCGAGTTCGAGCGCCATTGCGCCACTCTCGAACAGGCATTGGGGGCCCCCATCCCCGCCCCGCTGAAGGGCGAGCTGTGCAACGAGGTCCTCAGAGATTTTTTCAGCTGTTATCAAAAACTGGAGATCCGTGACTGCACGCCGGAAAAAATGGCTTCCGACCTGGTGGAGCGGACCGTGCTGAAAAAACTGCTGGCCTGCGCCTCCAGCGGCCTTTTGGGCCTGCCCGGTTCCGTGGAGGACAAGATAGCTGTCGTGCGGGAGTGTTATGGTCAGGGACGGCTCCTGGAGCCGGGCCTTGTTTTGCATCGGCTGTCTTCGATCCGCTCCCGCTTCCAGGAAGGCCCGCTTTCCCTGGAGACCATCTGGCAGGGCTGTTTCGGCCGCCCCATGCCCGAGGGCCTGAGGCCCTGGGACGGGACGCTGGAGGCGGCTTTTTCCCGGGAGATCGTGCAGGCGCTCGGTCTGCAGGAACGCCCGGACACACTGGGGCTTGCGGAATCGTTGACGGGGTGCATGGCGCCCGACAAGATCATTGGGATGTTCGACGGCACGCTCTCCCGTCTTGGCCTCACCGACTTCCTGAATCTTCCCCGGGTCTCCTTCGAGCCCTATCCCTCTCTTTCCGGTCTCGAGGCCTTTCGCAAGGATGCCGCCCGGGAGTTTGTCTCCGTACCTTTCCCGGCCCATGTGGGACGGACTTCCTGCAAGATCGAGCCTAGCGTGCAGGTCGGGACGAACGAGCCTGTCCGGACCGGCATGAAGGTGGGCAAGGCGGACATCGGAAAGCATGTGGACAGCATCGCCGGGCAGGTCCTTGCGGAGTGTGCCGGGAATACGCAGCAGGCGGATGCCGTGCTCCACCTTTGCTCGCAAAGCGTCATGCGCCAGTTCTTCGGACTCAACGGCATCGGCCTGTTCGTCGGCTCGAACGGGGCACAGTGCAGGACCTTTATTGGTGGTGAACACTGCGTCACCCGGCGGAACATCCAGCGCTTGTCCAATGGGGATGTCCAGGTCAACATCAGGACCCCCGATGACGATCCGCAGATCCTTGAACATGTGGGCCGGTTCAGTGTGACCGTCACGGTGGATCGCAACGGGCAGTGCCGGTATACGGATATGGAGCTTGCCCTGGCGGCCCCGGCGCCTGTCTCCGCATAGAGGCTGGATGCCGGGGAACTGATCCCGGACATGGTCCCGTACGGCATATGTCCGGCATGAGAAAGGCGCACGGCGCCTGAGGAGGAGAAGATGCACAAGATACTGACAAGCGGATTGCTGGCCCTGCTCCTGCTGCTGGGCGGGGCCTTACCGGCCGCGGCCCTGGACATCCACATCGACAACAGCCAGGCTCTGGGCGGCAGCCTGGCCCTGCGCTATCTGCGCACCGACGGTGTGTGGGTCACGAAAGGCTGGGTGAACTTTGGCCCGCACAGCAAGCAGACCGTGACGCTGGAGACCTGGGAGCCCGTGTTCTACCTGCATGTGGAAGTGGGCGGCGGCGCGTCCGTGGAGCTGCCGGGCGAGAAGCACCGCTTCTGGGTGGTTCGGGATGTCTTCGAGCTGGAAGGGGATGCCCGTCCGGCGCGTGGCCAGCAGGCTGATTTCATCAAGGTGGAGGTGCGGGGGGACGATCCCCGTTTCACGCTGCGCTTCTGATCCGGGCCGCCATGGCGGGCAGGGCGGTACAGTGATTACGCGCCGCAAAAAAAGGCAGCCTTTCCGGTGACCGGAGGGCTGCCTTTTTTTGACGGAGGCGTCGTCCCGCTAGCGGCAGTTGCACAGCGTCCTGTCGCGCAGGGAGGGCAGGCGGATGCCGCCGCGCGTCAGTTCCAGACGCAGCTCGGCAAGGCGGCGTTCGATGGCGGCGGGCAGGCGTACGCCGGCATGACGGGCCCAGACCTGCGGCGGGACGATATCCACGCCGCCGTTGGCCAGGTCGTAGGTGATGATCTCGTTACCGGCAAAAGCTCCCTGGGCCGTGGCTTTGACGATCTCGAACACGGCACCGTCGGCCCGTTTGACGATGCTGGTCAGCATGAGCTTGGGCGCCAGGAATTGCTGGTCCTTGTCCACGCCCACCAGGGGCCGCCCCTGGGCTATGGCCGCTTCCACGGCGCCCAGTCCCGAACGCCCGGCCAGCACGGCCAGAGCATTGATGTCCAGCCCCAGCAGTTCCTCGGCCTTGGCCCGGCCCTTGTCGGGAGAGCTGTAGCTGCCTGCCACGCCGTTGATGACGCGCGCGCCCGGGCTTTCCAGCCGGACGCCTTCCACGAAACCGTTGAGCATGGATTTCAGCTGCGGGTCGTCTTCTCCGGCCAGCCAGCCAAGGGTCAGTTCATCAGCCTTGGCGCGCCCCCCGGGGGCGGGCAGCAGGCCGTGCTTGTGCAGCTGGGAGAGCAGGGCCCCGGCCAGGAAGGCGGCCTGTTCGTCGGCAAAGGTCACGCACATGATGTTGGCGGCACGGATGCCCGTATCGATGCAACCGAACTTCGTCTGCCGGAAGTTGGCGGCATTGTTGCGCAGGATCTCGTGCAGCCGGGCCCCGGAAAGCAGGACGAGGTCGGCCTGCCGGGCGGCGGCCTGGAAGATGCCCTCCTGCGTCAGGCCGTTGCTGCCCTGGGGCGGGGCCACCACCACGGCGGTGCGCACGCCCAGTTCCTTTTGGGCCTGTTCCAGACCCTGGCGCAAAAGATCGTTCCAGCCCCGGTCGGGGGCCACATCTTCCAGCAGCAGGGCCACGCGCAGGCCCGGGGCATCGCCGGGCGACGCGGCCAGGGCGGCGGAAACGCAAAAAACGGACAACAGGACGGACAGGCACAGCAGGCGGGTGATATCAAAGCATTTTTTCATGTCAGGCTCCCGGCGGCATACTAGCAGGGGGCTGGAGAGGCCACAAGCGCCCGGGAAGTCTGACGGAGAAAAATTGAGCAATCGAACAATTTGCATAGTAAAAAGATTGTATTTAGTAATATGTTGTTTTTAAAAGATAAAAATAATAATATGAAAGATTTTCTGCTATTTTTATTCCATTTTTCTCCCCGTGCAGCATTTTTCTGTGAAAAAAAGCACTAGGCAAGCTGTGAAACTTGTGCTAAGTCTCCTGCTCAGGAAACGTGTACTCGTGTTTCGTCCCTGCGTATGGGTTGCGCCGGGGCGGGATGCAACTCCTTGGGACATTGCTTGGAAGGATACGTTATGTCTGCATACGAGCTGCCTGCATGGCTTGACACCCGGTTCATCGAAAACGCGCTCAGTCGTACGGCTGCACCGGACAAGGCGGAGCTCCGGGATATTCTGGACAAATCTCTGGCTCTGAAGTCACTGACCATTCAGGAAGCGACGGCTCTCATGCGGGTGACGGATCCCGAAGACATCGCCCTGATGATGAAAACGGCGGATGCGGTCAAGCAGAAGGCCTATGGTGACCGTATCGTGCTGACCGCTCCGCTGCATATCTCGAACCATTGCGGCAGTGAATGCCTCTACTGCGCCAACCGCAAGAGCAATACGCTCATCCAGCGCAAGTACATGACCTCGCCCGAGATGCGCGAGGCCGCCGGCAAGCTGATCCGTCAGGGGCACAAGCGCATCGTGCTGGTCTCCGGCCAGCTGCCCAATGCCGATGTGGAGTACCTGGCCGAAGCCATCAGCATCATGTACACCGTGTTCGACGGTCACGGCGAAGTCCGCCGCGTCAACGTCAACGTGGGGCCGCTGAACGCCGACCAGTACAGCGTGCTGCTGGATGCGGATGTGGGCAACGTCCTGATCTATCAGGATACCTACCACCCCGATTACTACAAGGCCGCCCATGTGGCCGGGCCCAAGAGCCATTACGAGAAGCGCCTCAACGCGCCTGAGGTGGCGTTGGGTGCCGGTGTGCGCGATGTGGGCCTCGGCCTGCTGCTGGGCCTTGCGCCCTGGCAGTTCGATGTGCTGGCCACCATGCTGCATGTGGCCCATCTCAACCGCCTGTTCGGCGCCGGCGGCCACACCGTCAGCATGTTCCGTCTGCGTCCCGCGCCGGGCAGCCTGTTCGTGCCCCCGCATCCGCTTTCGGACGACGAGTTCCTGCGCTGCGTGGCCATCATGCGCCTGGCCGTGCCCCATGCGGGCATCGTCGTCACCACGCGCGAACCTTCCGGCCTGTGGCGTGACGCCTGTAGCAGCGGTGTCTCCCAGGTGTTCACGGGCAGCGTGGGCAGCGCTTACGAGACCTGGAGCGACAAGCCCGGTCCCGACGGCATCCCCTTCCCGCTGGGCGAAGACACCCACCTGGACGAAGTGGTGCGCTTCCTCATGGAAGAGGCCGAGCACCTGCCCTCGTTCTGTACCGCCTGTCCCCGCTTGGGCCGCAGCGGTGCGGACTTCATGGGCATGGTGCACGAGTGCGGCATGCGCAGCCAGTGCAGCCCCAACTCCATCGCTTCCTTCGAAGAGTTCCTGCTCAATTACGCGACGCCCTATACCCGTGAGGTGGGCGAACGCCTGATCGCCCGCAAGCTCCCGCAGATGAGCGACGTGGAGCGCGGCGCGGCAGAACGTCTGTTGCAGAAGGTCAAGTCGGGACGTATGGACGAATTCATCTAACAGGCAGCGGCCAGGGCCGTTCTTCAGCGAAACCGCCGCCACCGTCTGCCTCCTGGCAGATGGTGGCGGTTTTTTATTTTTGTTGGCATAGTCCGTTAGCCTGCTTTGCCTGCCCCGGGCAGCAGGCAGAAAGAAAAGGGAGACGCCGTGGCAAGACTCACTGACCGTATTTTTTTCGACAAGCAGGACAGGGACATCCTCGTCCTGGTCAACCGCATCCTTGAAGCGCCCAACGTGCCCTCGCGGGACAATCTCTTCAATCCCGAGCTGCATCCCCACGGCATCAAGGAGCTGGTCACCTTTCCGGCCTCGCGCATGGCCTATGCCGTCATCAACCTGCTGCGCAATCTGGAGGTCGGCGGCTCGCGCGACCGCCTGCTGGCCCTGCAGACCCTGTATGACGAAGTGCTGACCAGCGCCCATTCGGCCCTGCGCCGCAATACCGCCCGTGCGCTCATGCAGATCATGAAGGACATGGTGCGCGCCCACGGCGACGAGACCCGTCAGCTCATGCTGGCCCACGACTTCCGCAACACCGCCCTGGGCACGCCGCGCGTGGTGCGGCGCATGCTGGCGCGCTACCATCTGCCCGAGATGCCCGAAGCCTGGAACCAGCTTGCCTTCGACGACCATGTCTATGACGTGAACACCAAGGGCCGCAAAACGCCCACGCACCTCATCATGGACGCCTGGATCAAGGGCCTGCGCTCCATCACGGTGGTCTACGACAACAGCGTGGATCTGGAGGCCGCCACCGAGGTCATCCATGCTTCGGGCATCGTGGGCATCTCCGTGCGCATCGGCCTGGAATTCAGCGTGCCTTTCTATGACCGCTTCGTGAACCTGGTCTGGATGCCGCGCGGTTTCAGCTCCGGCAAGGGCTTCCTGGACTTTTTGCGCAGCCCGCAGATGCGGGAGATGCTGGAAAAGGGACGCGAAGTGCTGCACTGGCGGCGCGAAGTGGCCCTGCACACCCTGGAGGTCTGGAACGAGGACGAGCGCCCCCGTCTGGAGCAGCTCTGGGGCGTGTCCGTGGCGCCCATGGGGCTGGAGGAGTTCCTCGATTTCGTGGGGCGCGGGCACGCTTCCCTGCTGCGTCTGGCCGAATACCTGCACAAGCACATCCAGCCCAGCCTGCGGGCCCGGGCCGAGATCCTGCGTGCCCGGCATGACGATCCCGAGGCCATGGAAGAGTTGCAGCGTCTGGACAATCTGGGCCCCGACGATGTGCAGGCCCTGTGGCTGAACCCCAGCCATAACCCGCGCATCCCCAATACGGAGCAGCCGGGCGCCTGTGACAACCTGCCGGAACTGATGTGCATGAGCGCCCAGAAGCTTTCCGCCTATCTCAACGGGCTTGCCACGGGCAACCGTCTGATCCTGGGCACCGAGGGCCTGAGCGTGGAGGACGTGGTGGAGCTGCTCTGGGACTGCGAGGGGCGCATCACCCATCTGGAGCTCTTCAACATGAAGAGCTGGGTGGAAGGGCACCTCAACAATATCGCGGCCATCAACGAATTGCAGCGCGTGCTCAACCAGGGCCTTGCCCCGCGCATGAAGCAGATGGTGCGCCAGATGATCCGGCAGATGGAGATGACGGGCGACGACGAACGCCTGGAAAAGTTCCATGCCATCCTGCGCGACATCCCCAAGCTCTGGGCCGCATACCGTCACGAGCCCCTCAAGTCGCGCCTGGGCAGCAATTCGGCCAGCCGTTCGCGTTCGTACGGCATGGGCCTGGCCATCCGGGAGACGCTGCCGCGCCGGGCCCTGCTGTCCATGAAAAAGTCGGGCAGCCAGCAGTCTGCCATCCCCATCTATTCACCGGTGGAAGAGCAGATCCGCTACAACGAGCCGGAAAACCCCTCGCCCGGGCAGCGTCTGCTGGCCCATTTCCGCTTTTTGCCGGGCTGTGACCATCTGGGCATGGAGCGCCGCCGCGTGTGGCGGGCGGCCAGTGAGGATTGCCGCGTCAGCAACCGGGGCAACATGGTCAACCTTGGCGGCCTGAGCCCCTTCCGCGGTAACGGTCTGACCGACGCGCCGCAGGGGAAGGAGAGCAGGCCCGACCGCCGCTACCTCAACAGTACGCTGAGCAACTGTCTCAAGGTGCTGCTGGGTTTCATACCGGCGTTCTGTTCCTTCCAGTATACCCAGAGCTGGTGGTTCCTGGCCTGGTTCGGCCCGCTCATCTGGTTCGGCATCACCGGTGTGCGCAACGTGGTCCAGATGGTCATGGCCGCCCGTGGCGCCAAGCGCAGCACCCTGACCCACTGGAAGGAGCATGTCAGCGTCAAACGCATCTGTGACTCGCTCATGTACACGGGCATTTCCGTACTGCTGCTGGAAGTCATCATGCGCGTGCTCGTGCTGGAGAAGACTTTTGGCCTCAGTGTGGCGGACCACCCCATAGTAGTTTTCTGTGTGCTTAACCTCGTCAACGGCCTTTATCTTTTCTCGCACAACATGTACCGGGGCTTTCCTCGGCAGGCGGCCATCGGCAACATCTTCCGCAGCATGCTGGCCATCCCGGTATCGGCCCTTTACAACGCGACGCTCTATCACTTCCTTTTGCTGGTGCTCGGCATCCCCGACCCGCTGGTCTATCTGGTGCCCAGTGCCACGGTGATCTCCAAGATGGCCTCGGACACCGTGGCAGCCATCATCGAAGGCTATGCCGACAGCCAGGTGAACCTGCGCATGCGCCGCTGGGACTACGAGAGCACCATCAAGCGCATCTTCGACTGCTACACCCAGCTGGAGCTGCTCTTCCCCCGCGAGGACGCCCTGATCTGTCTGGCCCGCCCCGGTGGTCTGCGCGGACGTGGCGGTGAGGAGGCCCAGCGCCTGGAGCGCATCCTCATCATCTGCGCTCTGGACCTGATGTATTTCTGGTTCTACCAGCCGCGCGCCCAGGAGGCTTTCCGGCACAAGGTGCGCTCCATGGCCGAGGCCGACAGGGCCGTGCTGCTCAGCGCCCAGCTGGTGCTGATGCGCGAACGGGAGGTGAGCCAGTTCCTGGTGGACGGCCTGCTGGGGCGTAACTTCTCGAAACCCCTGGCCTTCTTCCTTGACAGGCGCAAGGAATACCTGCGCCTCATGGCGCGCATCTGCATCCTCTCAAAACCCCGCGAAGCCCCGGCCTGCCCGGTTCTTTTCGGGGAAGACAAAAAAAGTTGAATCTATTTTATAAAATCTTATTGCCATGGCGGGGCTGGTCGCGTATGTTGATTCCAGTACATCCATAAACGTTTCCAAACCGGGCTCGGACGGGGATCCAGACCGTTCAGATGCCCAAACCAAGGAGTTGCACAATGAGCACGGATGTCAAGAGCATGCATATGGGCCAGATCACGTCCTTCTTCATCCCCACCGTGACTCTGGTCGGCCAGAACTGCTCCACCCAGATCCCCGATCGCCTGAAGAGCCTCGGCGGCAAGAAGCCGCTGATCGTCACCGACCAGGGCATCGTGGCCGTGGGCATTCTGAAGCAGATCACCGATATCCTTGACGCCGCCGGCATGCAGTATGCCGTGTACGACAAGACCGTGCCCAACCCCACGGACAAAAACGTTGAGGAAGCCACCGAAGCTTACAAGAGCAACGGTTGCGACAGCCTGATCACCCTGGGCGGCGGTTCTTCGCATGACTGCGGCAAGGGCGTCGGCTTCGTGGTCGGCAACGGCGGCAAGATTCACGACTACGAAGGCGTGGACAAATCCAGCAAACCCTTCCCGCCCTATGTGGCCGTGAACACCACCGCTGGTACCGCCTCTGAAATGACCCGTTTCTGCATCATCACCGACACCTCCCGCAAGGTGAAGATGGCCATCGTTGACTGGCGCTGCACTCCCAGCGTCGCCATCGACGACCCGGTCCTGATGATGGGCATGCCTCCGTCCCTGACCGCCGCTACCGGTATGGACGCCCTGACCCACGCCGTGGAAGCCTATGTTTCCACCGCCGCCACTCCCATGACCGACGCCTGTGCTGAAAAGGCCATGGAATACATCAACCGCTACCTGCGCCGCGCCGTTGCCAACGGCAAGGATATGGAAGCCCGCGAAGGTATGTGCTACGCCCAGTACCTGGCCGGTATGGCCTTCAACAACGCCAGCCTGGGTCACGTGCACGCCATGGCTCACCAGCTGGGCGGCTTCTATGACCTGCCGCACGGCGAATGCAACGCCATCCTGCTGCCCCATGTGTGCGAGTACAACCTGATCTCCAGCCGCCGCCGCTTTGGCCGCATCGCCAAACTGCTGGGCGAACGCGTGGACGGCCTGAGCCCGACCGACGCTTCGCAGGCTGCCATCAAGGCCATCCGCATCCTGTCCAAGGACGTGGGCATCCCGGAAGGCCTGATCGCCCTGGGCAAGAAGTACGGCAAGGAAGTGAAGGAAGAGGACATCCCCACCATGACCGCCAACGCCCAGAAGGACGCCTGCGGTCTGACCAACCCGCGCATCATGAGCGACGCCGCTGTGGCCGCCATCTACAAGGCCGCCCTGTAGTCCTCGCTGCATAGCTGCATAATGGAGGCCCCCGGGAAACCGGGGGCCTTTTTGTATTTCCTGGTCAGGATCGTTGTCAGCCTGCCGGCAGCCGTGCGGACAGGGCGGAACGTCATGTCTCGCTGGCAGGCCCCCTGTGTTGTGCAGCTTTTTTCTGCACGACGTACCGCAAAAAAGCGGAGGGCAGGGAAGGGAGTCCCTGTTTGTCAGGGAGAAGGGGCGCCGGCAGTATCACCTCGGCATCAGGCGAGCATCCCCGGCCGGGCGGCGCGGCAAACGGCCCCGGCCACGGCATCAGCGGCCAGGGCCCCCAGCAGGAGCTCGTTCCAGGGGCCGTGCCCTTCCGGCAGGGGCTGCTTGCTGGCCAGCGTGAAGACGATATCGCCGTCGAAAAGCATGTGCGCGGGGATGATATGCCGGGCCAGACCGGTGGCGGCCATGCGGGCCAGACGGCTGCACTGGGTCTTGTCCAGGGGGACATTGGTGGCCACGACGGTGAGCACGGTATTGCCGGTGGGGACCTTTCCGGCCAGGGCTTCCAGGGCCTGCGCATGGGGCACAGGCGTACCGTCGGGGAAGCGCCCGCCGGCCAGGAAACGCCCCTGGCCATCATAGACGTTGCCCAATGCATTGAGGACCACCAGGGCCGCTACTTGTATGCCTTCCCGTTCCAGACACAGGCTGCCCAGACCGCTTTTGTCCGAAAGATCCAGCGGCTTGCCCGCGTCATCTTGGCAAAGACAGAACAAACGGCCGCAACGGGCCCCGCAGGCTGCCCCCACAGCGCCTTCGGCCAGCGGTGCCGCAGAGGCCGCCCGGGCCGCGGCATAGCCCATGGCCGCATCGGGAAGAACGCCGGGCCTGGCGTTCATGTCCAGATCGTAGATGACGGCTCCCGGGACGATGGGGATGACGCCGTGCGGCATGGCGAAGCCGTGCCCCTGTTCGCGCAAGAATCGCATGACACCGTCGGCAGCGGCCAGACCAAAGGCGCTTCCTCCGGCCAGCAGCAGGCCGTGCACGGTGTCCACCTGGGATTCGGGCCGCATGAGCTCGGTCTCGCGGCAGCCCGGGGCGAAGCCCGGCACGGCGATGCCCGGCGTGAAGCCTTGCGGGCAAAGGATGGCGGTGCAGCCGGTGTGGTTGCGGTCGTCCGTGGCGTGGCCTGCCAGCAGGCCGGGGATGGCGGTCAGAGTGGTATTGGTCATGGGAGCTCCTGTGGCGGAGGTTGGCAGCTGTCCCCGTGCGGCCATGCGGCTGCGATCAGGAGGGGGACCGTGAGACGAATCTTCCATGTTCGGAGGGAAAAGGAAAGCCCTCTCTTGCGGGGCATACAGGCCCCGTCCGTCCTATGACGGGAAGAGGGAGAGGGGAGAAAGAAGCATATGGACAGGGCGATCCTGGATGCCGGACAGGGAGGGAGCCTTGCGGGGAGCGGGGCGTGTGAGAAGAGGTCGCGGCGCAGCCGTTGCCGCGGCACGGTACCCTAAAAACAAAGAGCCCCGCGCGAACGGGAAGTTCGGCGCGGGGCTCTTTGTTTTTTAGCAGATGGCGCGGATCAGGCCAGCATGTCCAGGACGTACTGGTGCAGGCGCAGATCCGGGGTCAGTTCGGGGTGGAAGGAGGTGGCCAGCACATTGCCCTGACGCACGGCCACGATGCGTTCACCGCGGTCGGCATCCAGACGGGCCAGCACCTGCACGCCTTCGCCCACGCGGCTGATGAGCGGCGCGCGGATGAACACGGCCCGCAGGGGCTCGCCGGCCAGGCCGTCGATGTGCAGGTCGGTCTCGAAGCTGTCCACCTGACGGCCGAAAGCGTTGCGGCGCACGGTGGCGTCCAGCACGCCCAGACGCGGCTGCTCAGAGCCTTCGATCTCCTTGCAGAGCAGGATCAGGCCCGCGCAGCTGCCGTAGACGGGCATGCCGTCCAGGATGCGCTGGCGCAGCGGTTCCAGCATGTCCCATTCCACCAGCAGCTTGCCGATGGTGGTGCTTTCGCCGCCGGGGATGACCATGCCCTCAAGGCCTTCCATGTCCTTGAGCTGGCGCACTTCGCAGACGTCGGCGCCCAGGCGGCGCAGCGCTGCGGCATGTTCGCGGAAGGCCCCCTGCAGGGCCAGGACTCCGATGCGGGCCATGCTACCAGCCCCGCTCCTGCATGCGTTCGGCCGGCGGGATGGTGGAGATGTCGATGCCCACCATGGGTTCGCCCAGATCGCGGGAGATCTCGGCCAGCAGGGCGTAGTCCTTGTAGTTGGTCACGGCCTACACGATGGCGCGGGCACGCTTGGCCGGGTCGCCGGACTTGAAGATGCCGGAGCCCACGAACACGCCGTCGCAGCCCAGGTGCATCATCATGGCGGCGTCAGCGGGGGTGGCGATGCCGCCGGCGGCAAAGTTCACCACGGGCAGGCGGCCTTCCTTGCGCACGGCCATGCAGACTTCCAGGGGAGCGCCGTTTTCCTTGGCGAAGTTGGCCACTTCGGCTTCGGGCAGGGAGCAGAGCACGCGGATCTCGTCCATGACCTGGCGGCAATGGCGCACGGCTTCCACCACGTTGCCGGTGCCGGGCTCGCCCTTGGTGCGGATCATGGCCGCGCCTTCGGCGATGCGGCGCAGGGCTTCGCCCAGGTTGCGGCAGCCGCAGACGAAAGGCACGGTGAAGTCGCGCTTGTCGATATGATAACGGTCATCGGCGGGGGTCAGCACTTCGCTCTCGTCGATATAGTCCACGCCCAGCGCCTCAAGGATGCGGGCTTCCACGAAATGACCGATGCGGGCCTTGGCCATGACGGGGATGCTCACCACTTCCATGATGCGCTTGACGATGGTGGGATCGGCCATGCGGGCGATGCCGCCGGCGGCGCGGATGTCGGCCGGGACGCGTTCAAGAGCCATGACGGCGCAGGCGCCGGCTTCTTCGGCGATCTTCGCCTGTTCGGGGGTGGTCACGTCCATGATGACGCCACCCTTGAGCATTTCTGCAAGACCGGTCTTCAGGCGAATGGTGCCCTGTTCCATGAAAAAACTCCTTTGTCCATACAGCAGGACATGCAGCGGAAGGGGAAAAAGGCTCTTCTGCCCACCGCTGGAGAACAGAAGAGCCGCCTGCCCGTGGCCTTTTATGGGTGCATATGTCGAAGGGGGAGATATGCCGGTCATCCAGGCAACGACCGGTCACAGCGGGCTATGAGGGCAGGGAAAGTTCATGCAGCAGGCGCTCCGGTTCCGGCTGGGGGGAGCGCACCTGGATAAAGGACGAGGCTTCAGGCAGCCGGTCACGGAGTAGGATGGCCGCCGCCAGGGCGATGTCGGCCAGCAGTTCGAGCTCCTGCCGGCTGGTGATCAGCACCTTCAGCGATTCGTATTCGTGGCGGCTGGCCAGCAATGAGAGCATGGCCGCCTGTCCCGGCCAGAGGCCGCCACCGGCGGCTACGCTATGCACTGCCTGGCTCATGAAAGAGGTACCGCCGATCTCCTGCTCCAAAATGTCGGCAAGTGCGGCCGCCAGAGCGACTTTTTGGGCGGAAGTGCGGGCCCTGGCGTACTCCTGCCCCAGTTTGGAAATCTTTTCTCCCAGGGCCTGGGAGGCACGGTCAAGATCACCGGGACGGCGGGGATATGCCCTGTCATTGACGATGGCCTGGACATGGCATTGCCGGGCGGCCTCCGTCAGACACTGGCCCACGATGGGATTGTCGCTGTCTTGGTTCCAGCGGATCCAGGGATGGCTGGTCGCGAGACTGTCGCTGTCGCCGGGGCTGTATGCCTTGGATTCCAGGACGATGCAGGGGATGCGGCACATGCCCAGTTCCCGCATGAGCCGTCCCTTGCCGCCCACGGGCATGATGCCTTCACTGTCTTCCACCGGTCCGCTGCCGTCGGGCGAGGCATTGATCGTCAGCATCCAGGCGCAGGCTATCCCCTCCAGGGAAAGCATGCCGCCCAAGAATTCGCCGCAGCTGCCGGGGATGTCGTCCGTGGCGTGGAGCACCCCTGCGGGCCAGTACCGGCGGACAGCATCCAGCAGGGCACGGGCATGGGCAAGGATGAGGACGGCCCCCATTTTGTCCATGCCCTGACCGCGGATCCGGCCCAGGACTTTGGTGGCCAGGGTCTGCGAAGAAAGTTCGCAAAGGCCCCTGCCCCGTTGCAGCAGATCCGCTTCAAAGGGCGAGAACCCGCCGGACAGGGAAGCCTGCCCCTGCCCCCCGCAGGCCAGAGAGACCGTCAGCCTGTCCTGGTCCGTACGGATATCCGTCACGGTCGGATCAAGCGGGCAGGCCCGCAGGAGCAGGGCCTGCAGGGTGGCGAAGCCGGCGGCATCGTCCTGGACGAAGCCCTGGTGGCTGTTGACGTGCCCGACACCGATATGCCCGGCAAAGGCCAGAACAGCTTTGTGATCGCAGGGGAGAGGGGAAAGTTTCATGGCAGTGTGGGAATGGTGGTTGTCCACCCGGAGGGGCGAGCGGACAACCACCTAAGGAGGTTGCTAGGCGTTGTTCGTCGCAGCCGGGATGTCCAGCTTGCGGTTCCAGCCCGTGATGGCGGAGAACAGCAGCACCACGAGCAGGGTCCAGGAATAGGGGTTGTACAGGGCCGTGCTCAGGGCCGGGGCCGGGATATTGTAGCTCTGGGCAGCACTATACAGGGCACCGTACCAGGTCGCCACCGCGATATGCCAGGGCAGGATGTAAAAGACGGTGCTCACGGCGCAGTCCATGAGGTTGGCCCGGCGGGCGGCACTCAGGTTGAAGCGTTCGCCCATGGGACGGACGATGGAGGGACCCACCAGCAGTTCGGCAGGAGCATTGGCCGAGATCGGGATGGAAGCCAGCACCGTGACGCCCACGATGAAGAGCTCGGCCTGGCGCACCGTGCTGACCAGGGATTTGTGGGCAAAGTCGAGGATACGCTTCATGATGCCGCATTCCACCATGATCTGGGTCACGGCAAGGATCAGGATGGCGAAGATGATGGGGCCCACCACGCTGAGGATGCCGTTTTCGATGTAACCGGTGGACTGGCCGGCCTGGGCAGGGATGCCGAAGATCTCCGTCGGCTTGATATGGCCGGTAAGGATAGCGATGACGGCCGCGCAAACATTGCCGTAGACCAGGGATTCGATGATGTGGCGGCCCATCATGGCGGAGCCGACGACCACCACCAGGGCGATGAGCATCAGCACGCCGGCGGGATCGAAATCTTTCTGGATATCAGGCAGGGCCGCAGCCTGATCCGCATTGCCGAAGATCAGGAAGATGACCATGGCCATGACGGCGGCGGACATGGAAAGCGGGAAGCGGCTGCGGACGACCTCTTTCATGGTCGCGCCCTGGGTATAGGCGGAAACGATGGTCGTATCCGCGATGGGGGAAAGGTTGTCGCCAAAGGCCGCACCGGAAAGGATGGCCAGACCGAGCATGGCCGGGTCGGCGCCCAGGAAATAGCCGGCAGGGTAAAGCACGGGCGTCAGGGCGATGCAGGTGCCGGTAGACGTACCGGTCCCCAGGGCGAACAGCATGGAAGCGAAGAAGACGAGGCCCACAAAGATGCTGCCCTGGGCACCGGTGCTCATGCCCATCCAGAGCAGGCCGTCCACCAGGCCGCCGGCGGCCATGAGCTGACCGAACACACCGGCGAACAGCCAGGCCGTGATGATGACGATGCCGTTTTCATCGCCGATGCCGCGCATGGCGGCAAGACAGTAATCTTCCTTTTTGCGGGCAAAGAACAGGCCGATGACGAGAGCCAGCCAGGCGCAGGCCCAGAACGGCTGGGTACCGCCGCGTTCCGCAAGACAAAGCCAGACAAGGCCGATGATGAGTACAGCCAGGGGAACGGCACCGCCCAGGATACCGCCATACATATCGAGTCTTTTTTCTTCAGACATATGCCCTCCACGTCTGCGGGCTGATGGTTTGGAGGTGGGTTACAGCAAGGGGACGCGACCCGCAGGCCACGTCCCCTTGTATTTTAGCGGAAGCAGGGCAGGTAAGCGTACAGAGCCGGAGAACCGCCGGTGTGCAGGAACAGCACCTTGGAACCCTTGGCGAAGTAGCCCTTGCGAGCCAGATCGATCAGGCCGGACATGGCCTTGCCGGAGTACACGGGGTCAAGCAGGATGCCTTCGGTCTCGGCCAGCATCTTGACGGCTTCGACCATGGCGTCCGTGGGCAGGGAGTAGCCGGGGCCCACATAGTCGTCAAAAGCCACGACCTTTTCGGCGGGCACGCGGGCTTCCACACCCAGCAGATCCAGAGTCTGGTTGGCCAGGGTGTGCACGGCATTTTCCTGCACGGGCTTGGGACGGTTGACGCCGATACCGGTGACAGGGATGTTGATGTTGTTGCCGATCATGCCGGCGATGATCCCGGCGTGGGTACCGGCACTGCCGCTGGGCACGACCATGTGGTCAAAGTTGAGGCCCATCTCGAACATCTGGTGCATGATCTCTTCCATGCAGCCCACATAGCCCAGAGCACCCAGAGGCGTGGAAGCACCGCCGGGGACGATGTAGGGCTTTCTGCCTTCGGCCGTCAGCTTGGCAGCCACTTTTTCCATGGCTTCCATCATGTTGCTGCCGCCGGGCACCACGGTGATGCTCTTGACGCCCAGCAGCTGGAACAGGAAGTTGTTGCCGGAGGCTTCAGGATTGTAGCTGCCTTTCACGCGTTCTTCCAGCACCAGATGGCAGTCCATACCTTCATGGACAGCCCAGGAAAGGGTCAGACGGCAGTGGTTGGACTGCACGGCGCCGCAGGTGATGACGGTATCGCAGCCTTTCTGCAGGGCATCGGCGATGCAGAAGTCCAGCTTGCGGGTCTTGTTGCCGCCGGCGGTACCGGGGAGCATGTCGTCACGCTTGATGTAGACGTCGATGTCCGCACCCAGAGCCTTGGAGAAGTTGGGGCAGTGCTCGATGGGGGTGGGGGTGGTGACATAGCCGCGACGGGGGAACTGGGCAAGATTCATGAGGACCTCCTGGGATGGTACGTGCATCCCGCAATGATATTTTTGTCCGCAGCAGGGCTACAGGACGACGATGGCTTCGATTTCCACAAGCCCGTTGATGGGCAGTTCCTTGACGGCCACGCAGGAACGGGCGGGGCAGTCCGTGTCGAAAACGGCCGCGTAGGCTTCGTTGACTTCCTTGAAGTCGGCCATGCTGGTCAGGAACACGGTGGTTTTGACGACGTTCTTTTCCGTGGCTCCCACTTCAGCCAGCAGTGCCTGGATATTCTTCAGGGACTGGCGGGCCTGGGCGCCTACACCGCCTTCAGCCAGTTTGCCGGTCGCGGGGTCGATGCCCAGCTGGCCGGAAAGGTAGACGGTGTCTCCGGCACGGTTGCCCTGGGAGTAGGGACCGATGGCCGCGGGCGCCTTGCTGGTGTGGATGATGTGTTTCATGGCTTCCTCGTGCTAAATTTAACATTCGTATGTCGAATGTCGACATTTTAAAAATACACAAAAAAATAAACAGGCTGCGCTGCCGGCGTCTTTTTTGTGATATTTTCTTGCCGAATGTCGACATACTACATTTGACAACTTTTGAAGTCAACGGCAAAAGGGGGCTTCGTGAAAAAAATTTTTTGGGGGACAGGAGCCCCGTCCCTCCCGGGCTCTGCTATAGGAAGGGAAGCCGGGAAAAGGGGGAGGGGTGCCGCTTGGCCTCCGTGAGCAGAACAGAACGCCGCCAGACGGCATAAACGACAAACGATCGGTATGGTATTCAAAAAACAGACGTACTCCACAGTGGTCGCGGACTACATCAAACGGCAGATCCAGCAGGGAGAGCTGCTGCCGGGGCAGGCTATCAAGGAAGTGGCGCTTGCCGAACATCTGGGCATCAGCCGGGCCCCCGTCCGGGAGGCCCTGGAAAGCCTGGTGCAGGAAGGTCTGGTGACTTCGGAACCCCAAAAGGGCAAGCGGGTCCGCCTGATGTCGCCGGAAGAGATCAGGAACAGCTACAGTGTCGGTGGGATACTGGAAGCCACAGGCGTGGCCGACAGTCTGCCCGACTGGAGCGATGCGGAAGTGGATGAGCTGGAGCGCGTCCTCAAGGACATGCACAAAAGCAATCAGTCCGCCGGGAGGCAACTGGGCCTGACCGAGCTGGACGACATCTTCCACGACAGGTTGCTCATGCATTGCCACAATCCCTATCTGGTGGATCTGGCACGCCATTCCTGCTCGACCATCTCCAAATATCTGATGTACCGGCAGTGGACGGCCTTCTATTCGTTCAATGAGCTCTACGAGCGGCATGTGATGCTGGTGGAGGCCATGCGGAGCAGGGACAGGATGGCCGTCTGGAACAAGATCCGTGAGCACTATGAGGAATTGGGGGCCTATATGGCCGAGCTGATGGAAAAATCAGACTGGACCCAGGAATAAAGAAAAGAGCCCCGCGCGAACAGGAATTTCGCGCGGGGCTCTTTGTTTTTTCAGCAGATGGCGCGGATCAGGCCAGCATGTCTAGGAAATACTGGTGCAGGCGCAGATCCGGGGTCAGTTCGGGGTGGAAGGAGGTGGCCAGCACATTGCCCTGACGCACGGCCACGATGCGTTCACCGCGGTCGGCATCCAGACGGGCCAGCACCTGCACGCCTTCGCCCACGCGGCTGATGAGCGGCGCGCGGATGAACACGGCCCGCAGGGGCTCGCCGGCCAGGCCGTCGATGTGCAGGTCGGTCTCGAAGCTGTCCACCTGACGGCCGAAAGCGTTGCGGCGCACGGTGGCGTCCAGCACGCCCAGACGCGGCTGCTCAGAGCCTTCGATCTCCTTGCAGAGCAGGATCAGGCCCGCGCAGCTGCCGTAGACGGGCATGCCGTCCAGGATGCGCTGGCGCAGCGGTTCCAGCATGTCCCATTCCACCAGCAGCTTGCCGATGGTGGTGCTTTCGCCGCCGGGGATGACCATGCCCTCAAGGCCTTCCATGTCCTTGAGCTGGCGCACTTCGCAGACGTCGGCGCCCAGGCGGCGCAGCGCTGCGGCATGTTCGCGGAAGGCCCCCTGCAGGGCCAGGACTCCGATGCGGGCCATGCTACCAGCCCCGCTCCTGCATGCGTTCGGCCGGCGGGATGGTGGAGATGTCGATGCCCACCATGGGTTCGCCCAGATCGCGGGAGATCTCGGCCAGCAGGGCGTAGTCCTTGTAGTTGGTCACGGCCTACACGATGGCGCGGGCACGCTTGGCCGGGTCGCCGGACTTGAAGATGCCGGAGCCCACGAACACGCCGTCGCAGCCCAGGTGCATCATCATGGCGGCGTCAGCGGGGGTGGCGATGCCGCCGGCGGCAAAGTTCACCACGGGCAGGCGGCCTTCCTTGCGCACGGCCATGCAGACTTCCAGGGGAGCGCCGTTTTCCTTGGCGAAGTTGGCCACTTCGGCTTCGGGCAGGGAGCAGAGCACGCGGATCTCGTCCATGACCTGGCGGCAATGGCGCACGGCTTCCACCACGTTGCCGGTGCCGGGCTCGCCCTTGGTGCGGATCATGGCCGCGCCTTCGGCGATGCGGCGCAGGGCTTCGCCCAGGTTGCGGCAGCCGCAGACGAAAGGCACGGTGAAGTCGCGCTTGTCGATATGATAACGGTCATCGGCGGGGGTCAGCACTTCGCTCTCGTCGATATAGTCCACGCCCAGCGCCTCAAGGATGCGGGCTTCCACGAAATGACCGATGCGGGCCTTGGCCATGACGGGGATGCTCACCACTTCCATGATGCGCTTGACGATGGTGGGATCGGCCATGCGGGCGATGCCGCCGGCGGCGCGGATGTCGGCCGGGACGCGTTCAAGAGCCATGACGGCGCAGGCGCCGGCTTCTTCGGCGATCTTCGCCTGTTCGGGGGTGGTCACGTCCATGATGACGCCACCCTTGAGCATTTCTGCAAGACCGGTCTTCAGGCGAATGGTGCCCTGTTCCATATCTTCTACTCCTTCGGCACCGTCGTGCGGTGCGCTAAGTTGCGTGGGGCCGTTAACGGCCAGAAGCGCGTTATATGCCATATCGTCGCCAGTGACAATAATCCGTGCCCGTCGTGCGGTTTCCGGCAGACAGGCTGTGCCTGCCGTTCGTCGCAATACGGGACGGGAACCTGTTCTGACAGGGCCGCCGGCAGTTTTCCATGCCCGCGCGCACAGTCCGCGGAAAGGCATCGCCGTTGTGGCTGATCCCGCCAGAGGCAGGCCGGCATCGAAAACGGGAGCGGTCCCCTGCGGGACGTTTGTCGGCCGCCATGGCAGGGCTGGCAGGGCCGGGACAGGCAGGGAAGAGCCGAAGCTGTCAGGGAATGACGGCTTTGGCCTTGCAATCGTGTCCCCCTGTGGCGTATGCTAAAAACTCCAGCTTAACCAAGGATGATACATGTCTGCACTCTGTATCCGTGTCCCCGCCCTGCGCGGTCCCCTGCCCGGAGAAGCACCGCTTTTGCCCGCGGAGGGGTCCTGTCCTGTCTTGCGTCTGTGGCCCGGCCTGCCGAAAGAATTTTCCCGTCCTGCCGCCGGAGGGCTGACGGCATCCGGCCGTCGCGCCGTGACCGTCGCGGCCCCGGCCCCCGAAGGGCCGTGGCATATGCCGGAGGATCTGCCTTTTTCGCCGCGTGAAGCCGCGGCCTGTCTGGACGACCTCCAGCGCATGGGGGATGCCGCCCTTTCCGGTCAGCCGGTGGGCACCCTGGGCGCCGACGT
>ERZ773104.1885-NODE-1885-length-25698-cov-57.474554_pt1 | contig 25698 bp, 15 predicted proteins | sample MGYA00511920_ERZ773104 | MGnify/ENA primary metagenome ERZ773104 (study PRJEB29015, sample SAMEA2737857) | human gut metagenome | biome: human gut; feature: human-associated habitat; material: faeces | place: China | collected 2012 ...
TGGTAAGTACGCTTGGTTGCCATGATTGTTTCCCAGCTGTAGTTATCGAATAGGTTAGATCAGCGGCGTTGCGGGCATCGTGGGCGGCGCGGCGGGCGGGGGTGTCGTACCAGTAGCGCACATCCTGCATGGCGGGCTTCTCGGCACCGTCGGCGTAGACAATGCCGTTGCCGCTGAAGTTGTAATCGGTGTTGCGGTCCGCAAAGTCTCCGCCGTAGCCCAGCACGCTGCGGCCAAGCGCATCGGTGTGCCGGAGCGCCTGGTCCATGTAGTCCCAGATGAAGCCGCCCTGGTACTGGTCGAACTCGTCGGCCAAGCGCACATAGCTCTCCATGCCGCCCAGCGAGTTGCCCATATCGTGCATATACTCGCAGAGAATGAAGGGCTTCTTCGGGTGGGATTCGAGATACTCGCGGATTTCCCACGGCTTGGCGTACATCCGGCTTTCCATGTCGCTGATGGCGTCGAACGCGCGGCAGTGGAACACACCCTCATAATGCACGAGGCGTCCCGGGTCGTGGTCGTGGAAGAACTGCGACATGGCGAGAATATCCTCGCCCGCGTAGCTCTCATTGCCGCAGGACCAGATCAGGACGGCGGCGTGGTTCTTGTCGCGTTCAAACATGCTGCGGGCGCGGTCCACGACGCAGTCCTTCCACTCGGGCAGGCTGCCGGGCACGTTCCAGCTCGGCTCCACCGCGCCGAGCTTCTGCCAGCTGCCGTGGCTTTCGAGGTTCGTCTCGTCGATCATGTAGATACCGTTCCGGTCACACAGGTCATACCACAGGCTCTGGTCGGGGTAGTGGCAGGTGCGCACGGCGTTGATGTTGTTCTTTTTGAACACGGCCATGGCGGCGTGCATATCGTCGGCGCCGATGGCGCGGCCCCTGTCGGCGTTCCACTCGTGGCGGTTGACGCCGTTGAACACGACCCGTTCCCCGTTCAGGCACATGACGCCGTTTATCATCTCAAAGCGGCGGAAGCCGATGTCGTAGGGCACGACCTCCTGCAAAACGCCGTCGGCATCGCACAGGGTCAGTACGGCGTGGTAGAGCACCGGCGCTGCATGGCTCCACGGCTGGATGCCCTCGATCTCAATCGTATCGCCCGCGGCGGGGCCCTCGTAGACGGCGTAGCCCTCGGGGTCGGTCACGACGAGGGCAGCCGACGCGCCGTCGGTCTCGCCGTCCAGCTTGACGAGGGGCGTCAGCAGGCCGGTGGTGTTGTCGGCGGCAAGGTCGGCCTTGAGCCAGATGTCGTTGATGTGGACCCTGGGCTTTGCGTACAGGTAGACCGAGCGGAAGATACCCGAGAAGCGGAAGAAATCCTGATCCTCGATCCAGGCGGCGCTGCTGCGCTTGTAGACCTCGACGCAGAGGCGGTTGTTCTCGTCCTGAATATACGGTGTCAGGTCAAATTCAGACGGAGTGAAGCTGTCCTCGGCATAGCCGACGAACTGGCCGTTGCACCACAGGTACATGGCCTGCTCCACGCCCTGAAAGCTGACGCAGACGCGCTGGCCGCGCAGGGACTCGTCCAGATCAAACTCTTTGACATAGCTGCCCACGGGGTCATCGTTCCAATCGACCTGCGGCGGGCGCAGGCAGCTGCGGCCATCCCACGGGTAGAGGGTGTTGGTGTACTGCAGCTGACCGTAGCCCTGCAGCTCGATGTGCCCGGGCACGCGGATGGTGCCGAAGCCGGACAGGTCGGCGTCCGGCTGGTAAAAATCCGCCGGGCGGGCGGCAGGGTTGGCGCTCCACGCAAAGCGCCATGCGCCGTCCAGTGACTGGCGCAGCGATGTCAGGCCGCTTTCGGCCTCGTCCAAGGTGCGGCAGCAGAGATGGTCCGAGTGTGCGTCCAGCCGGTTCACAGCAAAGACGGTGGGGTCACTCAGCCAGCGAAGTTCAGGGGTCATAGGGATCTCTCCTTTACACAATCAGGTTCTTACCGTCATTCTGCCACAGGGCGCGCGGGGTGTCAATGGAAAGTTTCACGCAGATATTTTCCGTATTTTTTGCATCTTTACGGGAATTGTGCTGTGTTTAACACTTCGCGGCAGGATTTTTTGAGATTTTCCGTTTTGTCTGGTGGCAGATTGTACGCTGCAGCACCAGATATAGCGGTGGCGGCAGGATTTTTGCGGGGTGGGTTGTTATAGTCGGCACACCTGGGGCGCAAAAAAACGCCGCACCTTTTTGCGGGGGCGGCGTTTTGGGGTCATACTTCTTCTGTCTCCGCCTCCGCAGCGGCGCGCAGACGCTCCCGCACGGGGCGCAGGGCCTCGGGCAGAGCCTCGTCGGGCAGGTCGCTGATGCCCTCGGTGCTGCCACGGGCGGCGGCGGTCTCATAGAACCAGCATTTGTAGTCCAGGGTGTCCATCGTCTGCTGCAATTCAGCCATGCGGGTCTCGAGCACGGTGCGCTGCTTGCGGAACAGCTCCAGCCGCCGGGCAATGGTCTCATCGCCCTGCATGGCCAGCTCGATGTATTCGCGGATGTCCTTGAGGGACATGCCGGTTTTTTTCAGGCACTCGATGATGCGCAGCCACTCGAAGTCCTTCTCCGTAAAAACGCGGATGCCGCCGGACGAGCGCCCGACGAAGGGCAGCAGCCCTTCCTTATCGTAATAGCGGATCGTCGATGCGGGCACGCCCAGCCGCCGCGCCATCTCCCCCACTGTATAGGCCATGTGTTTTTTTTCCCCCCCTATGACTTAAACCCAGGTTTAACCTGTGTATCAGTATAGGACAAAAGGGCGGCGTTGTCAAGGCGGGCGGGGTCACCCGCGGTATTTCCCCCTCATCTGCTGAACGGTTTCCTGTTCTTGCACACGCCGCGGGGCGTGCCGCCGCTCCCCTGCCCGCTTTTCTTTTATAGGGAAGGCTTTTTCTATTTTTTATTGACAAACGCGCGGTTTGTTTCTATCATGTTCATATAAGTAAGGGAGGGACCGCCACTATGCTGACCTATAATATGGACGTGGAGGAACGCAGCACCTGGCTGCGCGCCACCCCCGGCGCAGCGGCGCTGGCACAGCCGTTTTACTGCACCGAGGCCGGCAACTTTTATGGCCGCGCCCATTTTGCCACAGCCCGCACCGATAAGGAAAGCTATCTGCTGTTTTATACGCTGTCCGGCTCCGGTCTGATCGAGCAGAACGACCAGCGCGTGGTGCTGCCCGCCGGCAGCGCCCTGCTGTTGAACTGCCGCGCCCCGCAAAGCTACTGCACTGCCCCCGGGCAGGACCACTGGCACCACTACTGGGCGCATCTGGACGGCGCGGGCGTCGCCAATCTGGCCGAGGTACTGCAGCCGCAGGGGCGGCTGTCCCCCGTTACGGTCAGTCGGCTGGAAATGCAGCCGCTGTTTGAGTCACTGGCCGCCGAGTGGGAGCACGGCGCCGCCGCACAGATTGAGATCTGCCTGGCCCTGCACCGGATGCTGGCCCTGATGGCCCGCCAGCTGCTGGCCGGGGACGAGAGCCGCTCCAATCGCACCTTGATCGAACAGGCCGCCGAGTACATCCGCCAGCACTATGCCGAGCCGCTGTCGCTGGACAGCCTGCTGGCCCAGACGCCGGTGAGCAAGAGCTGGTTCCTGCGGCTGTTCCGCCAGTACATGGGCACGACGCCCTACAATTTTTTGCTGTCCACGCGGATCACACGCGCCAAGGAGCTGCTGGTGCTGACGGATTTCTCCGTCTGCGAGATCGCGCACCAGGTCGGCTTTGGGGATGAGAGCAACTTCTCGACCCGCTTTACCGCCATGGTGGGCCAAAGCCCCCAGCAGTACCGCAAAAGTGCAATGAAGCCCGCGGAAAACTGAATAATGGGAAAGAAGGCATTTGTATGTTGAAAACCGAACGCATGGACCGTGTCCGTGCTGCCCTGCGCGCGCAGGGACTGACGCAGATGATCGTCTGCGACCCCAAGAGCGTGTGGTATCTGACCGGCGTCGCCGTGGAGCCCTATGAGCGTCTGCTGGCGCTCTACCTGCCCACCGAGGGCGAGCCGGTGCTGTTTTTGAACAGACTGTTCAATGTGCCCGAGCCGCCGTGCAGGACCGTCTGGCACACCGACACGGACAAGCCCGTGGCGCAGATCGCCGAGGTCGTGGACGCGGGCAGGCCGCTGGGCATTGACAAGGAGTGGCCCGCTAAGTTTCTGATCCCTCTGATGGAGACCCACCCCGGTATGCAGGTCGTGCTGTCCAGCGACTGCGTGGACGACTGCCGCGCCTGCAAGGACGCCGAGGAGCAGACCCTCATGCGCGAGGCGTCCCGCATCAACGACGCGGTAAACGAGGCCGCGAAGCACTATATAAAGACCGGCATGACCGAACGCGAGGTCGCCGAGTTTATCGACGCGCAGTTCCGTGCCCACGGCTGCGAGGGGCCGAGCTTTACGACGATCGTCTCCTTTGGTGCCAACGCCGCCGATCCGCACCACGAGCCGGACGACACCGTGTTAAAAGAGGGCGACTGCGTGCTGTTTGACATGGGCTGCGTGAAGAGCCGCTATTGCAGCGACATGACCCGCACCTGGTTCTGCGGCCAGCCCACTGAAAAGCAGGCCGCCGTGCATGATCTGGTGCGCCGCGCGAATGAGGCTGCCGAGGCGCTCATCAAGCCCGGCGTGCGCCTGTGTGAGCTGGATGCCGCCGCGCGCGACCTGATTACGGAAGCGGGCTACGGCGCGTATTTCAACCACCGTCTGGGGCATTTCATCGGCCAGACCGACCACGAGAAGGGCGACGTCAGCAGCGCGAACACCGCCGTAGCCAGACCCGGCATGATCTTTTCGATTGAGCCGGGCGTCTACCTGCCCGGCGAGTTCGGCGTCCGCGTGGAGGACCTCGTCCTGGTGACCGAGACCGGCTGCGAGGTGCTGAACAGGAACGATAAGCATTGGGATGTGGTGGGGAAATAACTGCCGCCATCCCTGCCTCCCCTTGAGGGGAGGTGGCCCCGCAGGGCCGGAAGGGTGGCTGGCAGCCGACCTATAAAAGGGTTGTTGCGGCCCACCCCTCACCGCCTGCGGGCGGAGCTCCCCTCAAGGGGAGCCTAAAGAATTTCAGAGAGGTGTACGCTTGAAAAAACATCTGTTCCGTATCATTGCCGTCCTGTCCGCCGCGGTCCTGCTGGCGGGCTGCGCGGCGTCGCGGCTGCGGCTGGGGGCTGCGGCTGCAGGCGGCGTGTACAATGCGTTTGGCACCGCCATGGCCGCCCAGAACAGCACCATCGAGGTCAAACAGACCGCCGGGTCCGCCGCCAACCTGCGGCTGCTGGCGGGCGGCTATTTACAGCTGGCCGTTGCCCAGTCCGACATGGCGCAGGATGCCTACGACGGCAGCGGCGTCTTTGCTCACGAGAGCACCGAGCGCAGCTTCAGCGCCGTGGCCGCCCTGTATGAGGAGGCCGTGCAGGTCGTTGTCCGGGCCGACTCCGGCATTACGACGCTGGAGGAACTGCAGGGCTGCACGCTCAGCGTCGGCGAGGCGGAATCCGGCACCGAGCAGAACGCCTGGCAGGTGTTGGCCGCCTGCGGCCTGAACAACCGCCTGGTGCATACTGTAAACCTGAACTACACCGACGCTGCCGCCCGGCTGGCCGACGGCACGATCGACGCGATGTTCGTCACCGCCGGTCTGCACGCCGACGCGCTGGAGCAGCTGGCCAAGACCTGCGCCATCCGTCTGCTCTCCGTCGACGGGGGTGTCGGTGCGCGGCTGCTGGCGGCCTACCCGGCCTACCGCGCCTGCGTTATCCCCGCCGGGACCTACGCCGGTCAGGGTGAGGACGTCTGGACCGTCAGCGTGCAGGCGCTTCTGCTGGCGTCGAACGCGCTGTCCGACGAGACCGTCCAAAGGCTGACTGCCCGGTATTTTGACAGCGTGGACGCCGTGGCTGCCGCCGTGCCGGTGCCGCTGGTGACCGACCCCGCCGTGGCCGCCGCGCAGAGCGTTATCCCCTACCACACCGGGGCCGCTGCGTACTACACCGCGCAGGGCATCACCCCCGCAGGGCCGGAGACGGGCGCGTCCCCTGAACAGGAGGCCGCCGCATGATCATCTCACTGGATATGTACCAGACGCTGTTTGCGGCGGTCTGCGTGCTGATGCTGGGCCGCTTTTTGAAGGCGCGCATCGGCTTTCTGGAAAAATTCTGCATTCCCGCGCCGGTCATCGGCGGCGTGCTGTTTGCCGTTTTCACCTGTCTCTGCTATGTGACCGGCATTGCCGAGTTTGAATTTGACGACATTTTAAAGGAAGTCTGCATGGTGTTCTTCTTCACCTCGGTAGGCTTTCAGGCCAACCTCAAGGTGCTGAAAAGCGGCGGCAAATCGCTGATCCTCTTCTTGGGGCTGGTCGTTGCGCTGATTTTGTGCCAGAACTTCCTCGCCGTCGGGCTGGCGGATCTGCTGGGCATCTCGCCGCTGATTGGTCTGTGCACCGGTTCCATCCCGATGGTCGGCGGCCACGGCACGGCGGGCGCGTTCGGTCCCGTGCTCGAGGACTTCGGCGTTGCGGGTGCGACCACGCTCTGCACGGCGGCGGCCACCTACGGCCTGATCGCAGGCAGCGTCATGGGCGGTCCGACGGGCCGTCTGCTCATTGAGCGCCGCAAGCTGCTGGACACCGTTGTGCCCGAGGACGACAGCCTGCTGGTGGAGGAAGAAATCAAGCACGAGCGCCACACCAGCATGTACCCGGCTGCTGTGTTCCAGCTGATTATCGCCATCGGCATCGGCACGTTCATCTCCAAGGCGCTGGCCATGACCGGGCTGACGTTCCCCATTTATATCGGCGCGATGATCGCCGCGGCGTGTATGCGCAACATCGGCGAATTCACCCACAAATTCACGACCCACATGGGCGAGATCAACGACATCGGCGGCATCAGCCTGTCGCTGTTCCTGGGCATTGCCATGATCACGCTGAAGCTGTGGCAGCTGGCCGCGCTGGCGCTGCCGCTCATCATCCTGCTGGCGGGCCAGACGCTGCTGATTTTCCTGTTCACCTACTTTGTGATTTTCAACATCATGGGCCGCGACTATGACGCTGCGGTCATTGCGGCGGGCGTCTGCGGCTTTGGCATGGGCGCGACGCCCAACGCCATGGCCAACATGCAGGCCCTGTGCGAAAAGTATGCCCCGTCGGTCAAGGCGTATCTGCTGATCCCGCTGGTAGGCAGTCTGTTTGCGGACTTCCTCAACAGTCTGGTCATCACCTTCTTTATCAACTTTATCTAATTGGGAGGTCTTTCTGATGTTCCGCAAGCTGCGCGAGGCGCTGAAAAAGCAGCGCTACCGTGTCCACAGTGACGACGTTGCCCTGCCCGAGGTCCACACCGGCCAGGTCACCCACAGCGACGCCCCCGAGACCCCGGAGAAGCACAAGTCCATCAACTATGAAAACGTCGCCATCCCGGAGGTTCATATTCCAAAGAAGAAGCCCTGAAGCCTTCTACCCCTGGGGGAGAAGGTGGCCCCGCAGGGCCGGATGAGGGGAGAGCTTGCCGCGGTCGCCCGCAAACGGGTTGCCACAGAGGGTTCGGCCCTCATCAGTCACCTTCGGTGACAGCTTCCCCCGATGGGGAAGCCTTTTTGTACAGCAAAACGCCCCTGACCGAACGGTCAGGGGCGTTTTGCCCGTAATGTTAGTCGAGGAAGTTCTCGTTGAGGGTGACACCGAAGTCGTGGGCGATGGCGCGCAGGTCATCGTCGGTGATGGTCTGGCGGATCAGGCCGCCGCCCATGGACAGGACCTTGACGTAGATCTCGGCACTCTTTTCAATCGTGTGGGCGAGGCCGAAGGTGATGTCAAAGTCAGGGCCGGAGGCAAACAGGCCGTGCTGTGCCCAGATAGCGGCCTGATAGGTTTTCATCTTCTCGGAGGTTGCCATGGCGATGTCCGCGCCGCCCGGGACCATCCAGGGGCAGACGCCGACGCCCTCGGGGAAAACGACGGGGCACTCGGTAGCGCTCTGCCACAGGGCGCGGGAGAAGTCACGGTCCGTCAGCGGCAGGATGTAGGTCAGCGCAATGACGTTGGTGGCGTGGCAGTGATAAATAACGCGGTTCGCGCCGTTGGTAGCGGCCTTGCGGACGCTGTGGTTCATGAAATGGCTGGGGAACTCGGACGTCGGGCGTGCGCCGTCGGCCAGACCCCAGACGATGCGCCAGCTGTCGCCCTTGTCGTTGATCTCCACAATGCCGATGCTGTGGATCGGGTCAGGCTCGACATTGCGGAAGAACTTGCCGGAGCCGGTGGTGATGAAGTACTCACCGGCCAGATTATCGGCCTGCACGCCCATGTTGACCCACTCGCGCGGCTCGGCGTCGAAGTAGGGGCGGCAGGCGGCGACGTCCTCCCCGGTCATGCGGTAGGTCAGGTTGCCGCCGTTGCGCTCGTGCCAGCCCTGCAGCCAGCCATCGTTGCACATGCGGATAAAGCCCTTGACGCAGGGAATTTCATAAATCGTAGACATAATTTCTGCTCCTTTATATCGTTGTGTTGGCTTCCCCCTCTGGGGGAAGCTGTCAGTGACCCCGACCACTGACGGATGAGGGCAAAGCTGCCGACAGCAGCCCGTTACCGGGCAATTGCCGCAAGGCCGCCCCTCATCCGGCCTCGGGCGGGGCCTCGGCCACCTTCCCCCAAGGGGGGGGAGGCATCCCGAAATCAGCGCGTGATCACATCCACCGGCACGTTGAAGATCTCGGCAACCTTCAAAATCGTGTCGATGTGGTGGCCGGTGGCGGCGGCCATGTGGTGGGTGGGGCCGGCCTCGCTCCAGCGGTTGACGAACTCGCGGGCACCGCAGCTGAAGCGGGTGCGCATGTTTGTGTCACCGAAGGTGAAGATCGGGCCGGGCTCGTTGACGCCCTCGGCCACGACAAACTTGAAGTGGCCGTCCTTGTCCTGCGTGATGGCCAGATAGGTCACATCGCCCACCGGCGGGTAGAACTGGGTTAGGTAGCCGCCGCCGGTCTTGCCGTGGAACACGGGCACGATCTTCATGGTCGGCTTTCTGGCCGTGGAGATGTCGGCGTCGCCGGAGCCGGAGTGGCCGATGATGCAGATGTCCTCATTGAAGTCGATGGAGTACATCTCGCTCAACTGGCCGCAGCCCGCAATGGTCTTGAGGATGGACATGGCCATCGCGACCTTGATGTCGCCCTCGACGGCACAGGCCGTGCCCTGCTTGATGAGCATCGAGAACGCGGGGATCAGCATCGAGTCCAGCTTACCGGCCACGCCCTTGGCGAAGCCGTCGTAGTGGCTGGCGACGAAGGCGATCTTCTCGTCCCTGACCCACTGCTCAAATGCGACAACGTAGCGGGCCATATCCCAGACCTTCTCCACCGTGCCGCCGCCCTCAATATCGAAGGTGTCCAGAATGTCCTGCGCCTTGGCGCGGATGGCGTCCTCGTCGGTGATGTTGTCAGCGATGGCCCACATCTTCTCCCAGTCAAACTGCTTGGTGTAGAGCCACATGCGGTTGTACAGGTTCGTCTCGTCGATGTACAGATCCATCATGCCGGGGTACGGGCGGCCGATCTGCGCAAGGTTCGTATCACGGAAGCGGCGGCGCACCTGCGCGGCCTTGCACCAGTCGTTGATTTCGGCCTGCACGGCGGGGTCACCGCCCTCGACAACGCCGGTGATGACGGCGTGGCGCTTACCGGCGCGCTCCAGATCAGCGACCATCTCGCCGACAGCGCCGCAGGCGTACAGCTCACCCAGCCAGGTGGGGGTGTCGGTGTTGGCGTAGTCGGGGGCCTTCTTCTTCTGCACGTTGACGAGGACGACGGGCACGTCGAGGTCGCGCACGGCGGGCAGCATATTGTAAGAGGTAGCGTAGGTCAGCAGCTGCAGAATGACAAGGTCAACGTCGGCGGCGCGGAACTTATCGCCCGCGGCCATGGACTGCTCCTTGGTGGTGACGATGCCGCCGTCGATGACATCGACGGTGTCGGGCAGCGTCTTTTTGAAGGCGGCGTACTGGCCCTCAAACTCGGGGACCAGCGTGGGGAACTGCGGCAGGTAAGCGCCCAGCGCAATGGCGAACACGCCAACGCGGGCTTTGGTTTCGACTAACATGGTGGGACCTCCTGTATATGGATTTGTTGTGATGTGCGTGTAGGGGAGGGATTTATCCCTCCCGGGAAGTATACGGTGTCGGGCGCGGGCACGGGAGGGTCAAGACCCTCCCCTACAAACCAGGGTGAACGGCAGGCTGGCGGCGGCATGAGGGCATGCCGCCCTACGGTTGGATGTAGGGCGGGGTGCCCCCACCCCGCCGGGTCGTTTACTCCGGCTGATACTCTTTAATTTCAAAGCTGCGCCGGATGGCGGCGCGGGCCTCGGCCAGGTCGGCAAAATCGCCGCTGTGGATGAACTGCACCATCAGGTTGCCCAGCGCTGTACCCTCGGTGGGGCCTGCAAACACGGTCAGGCCGGTGGCGTTGGCGGTCTGCTGGTTCAGGTAGCCGTCCTGGCTGCCGCCGCCGACGATGTTCAGGCTTGTGTAGGTCTTGCCGGTCAGGCTTTGCAAGGTCTCCACGGCGCGGCGGTAGTCCTGCGTCAGGGAGTTGTAGACGCACTGCATGACCTCGCCGGTGGCGGCGGGCACGGGCTGGTGCGTGTCGGCGCAGGCTGCCCTGACTTCTTCGATCATGGAGGCAGGCGCTAAGAAGCGGTTGTCATCGGGGTCAACGCAGCTGGGGAAGTCGGCGGCCTCCTTCGCGGCGGCGATCAGCTCCGGGAAGCTCGGGCGGATGCCGGTCTTTTCGCCAAGCTCACGGCGGACGGACTGGATCATCCACAGGCCCATGATGTTTTTCAGGTAACGGTAGCGGTATTCATAGCCGCCCTCGTTCGTAAAGTTGGCGGCGCAGCTGTCCGGGCCGGTGATGGCCGCTGCGTTTTCCACGCCCAGCAGGCTCCATGTGCCGCTGGACAGGTAAGCGGCGTACTCATCCCGCGCGGGCACGGCGAGGAACGCCGAGCCGGTGTCGTGGGTCGCGGGCAGAATGACCTCGGCGTCAAAGCCGACAGCCTTCTGAATTTCCGGCGTCAGATGCCCCAGCACGGTCCCGGCGGTCTTGATGGGCTGGAAGATGCCGCGCGGCAGACCCAGCTTTTCGATCAGTGCATCGTCCCAGTCCCTGCTGTCCGCACCCACCAGCGCCGTGGTGCTGGCGTTCGTGTACTCATTGGCGGGCACGCCGCAGAGCAGGTAGTTCAGGTAATCGGGCACCATCAGGAACGTTTTGGCGGCGGCCAGCTGCTCCGGGTGCTCCTTTTTGAGCGCCATCAGCTGGTAGACCGTGTTGAACGGCTGGTACTGGATGCCGGTGCGGGCATAGTGGTCGGCAAAGGTCAGGCCGTATTCCTTTTCCAGCGCCTCGCGGATGCCCTCGGTGCGCTCATCGCGGTAGGCGACGGCGTCGCCGATGCGCTTATTGTCCGCATCCAGCAGCACAAAATCGACGGCCCAGGTGTCGATGCCGATGGTCGCGGGGGCAAAGCCTGCGTCGTGTGCAGCCTTCAGGCCGTTGACGACCTCTTTCGCCAGGGTGTCGATGTCCCAGCAGAGGTGGCCGTTCTCGCGGTGGACGCCGTTTTCGAAGCGGTAGACCTCCTGCAGGGTGATTTTTCCGTTCTGCACGGTGCCTGCGATGTGCCGCCCGCTGGACGCGCCGATGTCGACTGCCAGTGTACAGGTTTGCATAAGCTCTCTCCTTCTTTGCAAAATAACAGTGTTGCAGCATTTGCTTTTTGTCTGCATTATACGACACCCGGGCCCGGCTTTCCATCCGCAAAAGAATTTGATTGTTTGTGAAAATTCCACACGCCCCTTTCCGCGTTCCCGGCGGTTTTGTCCGGGTCCCGTGCCGGAATAATCCGATTGACACGCCCTGTGCCGTCCCGTATAATAGACCCTGCAACCAATAAAGGAGATGTTACATTATGGCCACCGCGCACAAAAGCCGTGTGCTGGATATGACCCAGGGCGACCCGTTCCGCCTGGTGCTGCAATTTTCGATGCCGCTGTTCTGCTCCAACCTTTTGCAGCAGCTGTACAACCTGACCGACACTGCGCTGGCCGGGCACCTGCTGGGCTCCGCCGCGCTGGCGGAGATCGGCGCGACGGCGGCGCTGTACGGGCTTATCATGAACTTTGCCTTCGGCATGAACAACGGCCTGGCGCTGACGGTCAGCCGCTATTTTGGCGCGGGCGATGAAAGCGGGATACGCCGCGCCGTGGGCTGGATGGTCACGCTGTCGGCGGCGGTGTCGCTGGTGCTGACGGGGTGCTCCCTGCTGGGCCGCGACGCGCTGCTGACCGTTTTGCAGGTCCCGGCACAGGCATGGGGCGGCGCGTCCGCCTACCTGACCGTCATTCTGCTGGGCATCCCGCTGACGATGCTTTATAATATGGAGGCTGCACTGCTGCGCGCCGTCGGCAACAGCGTGACGCCGCTGCTGTTCCTGCTGTTCAGCAGCGTACTGAACGTCGGGCTGGACGCCGCGTTCATGGGGCCGCTGGGGCTGGGCGTGCGCGGCGCGGCCATTGCCACGGTACTGGCGCAGGGCATCAGCGCCGTGCTGGGCGTTGTGTACATCCTGCGCGGCTACCCGGAGCTGCGCTTTACGCCCCGGCAGCTCGGGGCTGCCACGCGCCGCGCCGTGACCAGTATGTTCTGGGCGGGCCTGAGCATGGGGCTGATGAGCGCCATCTACAATCTGGGCAGCGTGGCGCTGCAAAGCAGCATCAACGCGCTGGGCAGCGTCTACATCACGGCGCAGACCGCCGCGCGCCGCTTAGCGGAGCTGTACTTTATCCCGGGCGGTGCGCTGGGCATCGGCGTGGCGACGTTCAGCAGCCAGAATCTGGGTGCGGGCCGCCGCAGCCGCATTTGGCAGAGCGTCAAGGCCGCGCTTGCGATCTATTTTGTGTGGTGGGTGTTTGTGATGGCGTTCACCTTCCTGCTGGGCGGGGCCGCCATCCGCGGCATCACGGGCACCACGGACGAGGTCATTATCTCCAACGCGCTGCTGTACCTGAAAATCAGCGCACCGGTCATCCCGCCGATGGCCGTGCTGGTCATTCTGCGCAATATGCTGCAGGGCATCCGGCACACGGTAGAGCCACTGCTGGCCAGCGGGCTGGAGCTTGTGGGCAAGGTGATCTTTGCCGTATGGCTCGTGCCGGTCCGGGGCTACCGCGCGGTCTGCTTTTGTGAGCCGACGACCTGGGTCGTATGCTTTGTGTTTATCCTGCTGGCGGTCTGGCGCTGCCGGGGCGATTTGCGCGACGCAGAAAAAATTTGATTTTTTTTGCAAAAAGGGCTTGCAATTTGGAAGTTGTTCTGCTATAATAATATGCGTCGCCAAGAGGCGGCGCAATAAGCGCGGTTAGCTCAGCTGGTAGAGCATCTGCTTGACGTGCAGGAGGTCACAGGTTCGAGTCCTGTACCGCGCACCAAGAGTCTGTGACATCTTAGATGTCACAGACTCTTTTTTTGTTGTATCGCCCAGAACCGGCAAGGCCGATGTTGAAAACGAAATCCGTAGGGGCGCATTCTATATGCGCCCGCGGAGGTTTGCCTTACCGCAAGCAGGCACGGGCGGATATGGAATCCGCCCCTACATTTTTTGTGGCGGGCGGAGTCCCCTCGCAGAGGCGGTGCCCCGCGCGGCGCTTTCTCCCTTTGTTGAAAGCGAGATCCGTAGGGGCGCATTCTATATGCGCCCGCGGAGGTTTATCCTGCCGCAAGCGGGCACGGGCGGATATGGAATCCGCCCCTACGTTTTTTGTGGCGGGCGGAGTCCCCTCGCAGAGGCGGTGCCCCGCGTGGAGTTGTCTCCCTTTGTTGAAAGCGAGATTCGTAGGGGCGCATTCTATATGCGCCCGCGGAGGTTTGCCTTGCCGCAAGCGGGCACGGGCGGATATGGAATCCGCCCCTACGTTTTTTGTGACGGGCGGAGGCCCCTCGCAGAGGCAGCGCTCCGCGTGAAATTTTCTCCCTTTGTCGAAAACGAGATCCGTAGGGGCGCATTCTATATGCGCCCGCGGAGGTTTATCCTGCCGCAAGCGGGCACGGGCGGATATGGAATCCGCCCCTACGTTTTTTTGTAGGGGCGGTCAAGGGGCGCGTTTTTGCCTGTTGTGCGTGCAAGCGGATTTATTTCCGCTTTCGCCTTGTCAAAAACCATCTTATGTGGTATACTATTTCTCTACAAGTCCACAGGCAAACCCGGTGCAAACCGGCGACGCAAAGCTATAGGGGCCCATCGGGTCAGCCAGTTGCCAACAAGAAATTGTTGTTTTACTGCCGCCGGTAGCTTCGCGTCCTTTTGGGGGCAGGAGTTGACGAGGGTGAAAACACATCGCTACATCGGCGGCACAAAGCAGGGCATCTATAACGCCCTGCTGTTTTCTGCTGCCCGCGGATATTGTTTAATACGGTCAGACAGCGCTTTCAGGTATGGGTCCGCCATGCCCTGAAGGCGTTTTTTCCTGCGTCACAGCCTATACAGCAGACCGTCAAAAAAATAAGGAGAAAAACCGGATGAAAAAGAAACCACTGCACAGAATTTCCTCCCTGCTTGCAGCCACGGTGCTGGGTCTGTTCCTGCTGACCGGCTGTGCCGGAAAAAGCACCGAGGCGGTGCAGGCACAGGAGGACGCCGACACCATTCAGGTCTATTTGTGGACCAACAGCCTCTACGAAAAGTACGCCCCCTACGTACAGGCGCATCTGCCGGACGTAAACATTGAGTTTATCGTGGGCAACAACGATCTGGACTTTTACAAATTCTTGCAGGAAAACGGCGGTCTGCCGGACATTATAACCTGCTGCCGCTTCTCCCTGCACGATGCGGCCCCCCTGAAGGACAGCCTGATGGACCTTGCCACCACCAACGAGGCAGGCGCTGTCTACAATACCTACCTCAACAGCTTTAGAAATGAGGACGGCAGTGTAAACTGGCTGCCCGTATGCGCAGACACCCACGGCTTTGTGGTCAACCGCGGCCTTTTTGAGGAATACGGTATCCCGCTGCCCACCGATTACGCCAGCTTTGCCGCTGCCTGCAAAGCCTTTGACGAGGCAGGCATCCGCGGCTTTACCGCCGATTATCTGTACGACTACACCTGCATGGAAACGCTGCAGGGGCTTTCCGCCGCCGAGCTTACGACCACGGAAGGGCGCAAATGGCGCACCGCCTACAGCGACCCCGCCGACACCGCCCGTGTCGGGCTGGACAATACCGTCTGGCCGGGCGCCTTTGCGCGTATGGAGCAGTTCATCCGGGACACCGGTCTTACGGCGGCGGACTTAGAGCTGAATTACGACGACGTGACCGGGATGTTCGGCAAGGGGGAGCTTGCCATGTACTTTAGCAGCTCCGCCGGCGTACAGATGTTCCGGGAGCAGGGCATCGACGCGACCTTTTTGCCGTTCTTCAGCCAGAACGGCGAAAAATGGCTGATGACCACCCCCTACTTCCAGGTGGCGCTGAACCGCGACCTGGAGCAGGACGCCGCCCGGCGCGTAAAGGCAATGCAGGTCCTGCACGTCATGCTGTCGGAGGGAGCGCAGGAGCAGATCCTCGCGGACGGGCAGGATCTTTTGAGCTACAGCCAGAACGTCAGCTACCACCTGACCCACACCATGGAGGACGTGCGCTCGGTGGTGGAAGAAAACCACATGTACATCCGCATCGCCTCCAACGATTTCTTTGCCATCTCCCAGGATGTGGTTTCCAAGATGATCGCGGGCGAATATGACGCCGGGCAGGCCTACCGTGCGTTCAACGCCCGCCTTTTGACAGAGAGAACGCCCGACACAAGCGATATTGTGCTGAGCAACGAAACCGCCTATTCCAACGTGTTCCACAAAAACGGCGGCAATGCGTCCTTCTCGGTTATGGCAAACACGCTGCGCGGGCTGTACGGCACCGACGTGCTGGTGACACCCGCCAGCAGCTTTACCGGCAGCGTGCTGCAGGCAGACTACACCCAGACAACAGCGCGCGCCATGATCATGCCCAACGGGCTTATGTCGTACCGGCGCACAATGACGGGTGCCGAGCTGAAGGACACCGTGCGCGCCTTTGTGGAAGGCTGCGAGGGCGGCTTTACGCCGTTCAACCGCGGTTCCCTGCCGGTGGTCAGCGGCATTGCCGTGCAGGTGCAGGAGAACGGCGGCAGCTATACGCTGACCGGCATCACCCGCGGCGGCCAGCCGCTGCAGGATGACGACACCGTCACCGTGACCTGCCTGGCAACCGAAAAGCAGATGGCGCCGCTGCTGCAGGACGAAAGCCGCGCGTTTGAGCGCGGGGAGGCCACGGTCAGAAACGCCTGGAGCGAGGCACTTTCCGGCGGCAGCGTGACGCTGGCCGCGCCGGAAAGCTATATTACATTCGGGGGGGGGTAATGCTCTGTGGAAGAAGCTAAGCATAAAATAAAAATAAAGCGACATTCCCGGCAAAATTGGTATGCTGCGGCGGCCTGCCTGCTGTCGATTGCGCTGCTTGTCTGCCTTAGCGCGCAGTACCTTTCGTTTGTGTCAAAAACCATCTATGCGGAAAGCACCGAGCATTTGGAGGAAGTCCTGCACAAATCCAACAATATGCTGAGCATGATCGTTAAGAAGAACATCTCCTACCTGCATTTGTGGAACGGCTTTCTGAGCAGTGACCCCGATGATGCCAGCACGCAGGCGTATCTGGAGTCAGCGCAGCAGCAGCTTGGCTTTGCCGAATTCTACTTTCTTTCTTACGACGGCAACTACATGACCCCCGGCGGGGAAACGGGCTACTTAGGCTTGCAGACCAACCTCGACGAGCTGCTTTCCGACCAGAAGGACGTTGTGTTGAACACGGCCCTGCCCGGACAGGACCCGATGCTGGTGTTCATCTGCCCCGAAACCAAGGGCATCTACCGCGGCTTTGCCTACGATGCCGTTGCCATCAGCCACTACAACAATGTTGTGATGAAGACCGTGGACGATTCGTCTTTCGGCGGAGCGGCCAGCTCCTTTGTCATCTACCCGGACGGGCAGGTCCTGATCGAAAATATCGCAGAAGGCTCGGAATCCATTTACAATTTTGTGTCGATACTGCGCGAGTATTCCGACCTTACCGAGGCGCAGATGCAGGAGCTTACGGACGACTTTGCGCAGGGCATCACCGGAAACCGCGAGGTGACGCTGGACGGCACAAGATACTATATGGTCTACGAAAGCACCGGCATCCAGAACTGGACCCTGGTGGGGCTTATCCCGCGGAATACCGTCAACGCCGCCATGAACCAGCTTTGGCAGCGCACGGTGCAGATCGTAGCCCTCGTTGTCCTGTCGATTGCGGCAATGGTCCTTCTGATGGTCATGCACCGGGGCCGCACCAAGCTGCGCCGCCAGAACACCGCGATTTTGTACCGGGATGTGCTGTTCGAGAAGCTGTCCCAGAACGTGGACGACGTTTTCCTGCTGCTGGATGCCCAAAAGCACCGGGCGGATTATGTCAGCCCGAACATAGAACGACTGCTGGGCCTGACGCTGAAGAGCGTGCGCAAGAATATCGGCACGCTGGCCCTGCTGCACCCGGCGGATTCCCCCGGCCGCACCAAAAATTATCTGGAAGGGCTTGCCTGCGGCGACCAGCGCGAATGGGACACGGAGTTTGTCCATCAGAAAACCGGGGAGCATCGCTGGTTCCATGTGGTTGCCATGGGCAGCGAGGTCGAGGGCAAAACCAAGCACATTCTGGTTCTGTCTGACCGCACCGCCGACAGGCAGGCGAACCAGGCGCTCTCGGATGCCGTGGCCGCCGCCGAAAACGCCAACCGCGCCAAGAGCACCTTCCTTTCCAATATGTCCCACGACATCCGCACCCCGATGAATGCCATCATCGGCTTTACCACGCTGGCGGTCAGCCATCTGGACGACAAGGACCGCGTGAAGGAATACCTTACCAAGATACTTGCCTCCGGCAACCACCTGCTTTCGCTCATCAATGATATTCTGGATATGAGCCGCATCGAAAGCGGAAAGATCCAGCTGGACGAGACCGAGGTCAACCTGTCCGACGTACTGCACGACATAAAGACCATCGTCAGCGGGCAGATATACGCAAAGCAGCTGGACCTGTACATGGACGCGATAGATATTACCGATGAGGACGTCTATTGCGACAAGACCCGGCTGAATCAGATTTTGATGAACCTTTTATCCAACGCCATCAAGTTCACCCCCGCGGGCGGCACGGTGTCGCTGCGGGTGCGCCAGCTTGCCGGCCAGGTCAGCGGCTGCGGGCAGTATGAGTTCCGCGTCAAGGACAGCGGCATCGGCATGAGCCCGGAGTTTGCCCAAAAGATCTTTGAGCCCTTTGAGCGCGAGCGCACCTCCACGGTAAGCAAGATACAGGGCACCGGGCTGGGCATGGCCATCTGCAAAAACATCGTAGATATGATGGGCGGCACCATCGAGGTGCAGACCGCGCCGGGCAAGGGTTCTGAATTTATCGTCCGTGTGCCGCTGCGCATACAGGCAGAGCACCGCAAGGCGGAAAAGATCCCCACGCTGGAGGGCCTGAAGGCGCTGGTGGTGGACGACGATTTCAACACCTGCGACAGCGTGACCAAGATGCTGGTCACGGTGGGTATGCGCGCCGATTGGACGCTTTCCGGCAAGGAGGCCGTGCTGCGCGCACGGCAGTCCATCGAGATGGGCGATACCTACAAGGCCTATATCATCGACTGGCGTCTGCCGGATATGAACGGCATCGAGGTCACCCGCCAGATCCGCAGCCTGCACGATGATACGCCTATTATCATCCTGACCGCCTACGACTGGTCGGATATTGAAGTAGAAGCAAAAGCAGCCGGCGTGACCGCCTTCTGCTCCAAGCCCATGTTCATGTCCGACCTGCGCGAGACCCTGATGAGCGCCCTTGGCCAGAAGCCGGCGGATGCAGTGCAGAGGCTTTTGCCGGAAAAGAACGCCGACTTCAAGGGCAAGCACATCCTGCTGGTGGAGGACAACGAACTGAACCGCGAGATCGCGCAGGAGATTCTGCAGGAGTACGGCTTCCTTGTCGATTCGGCTGAAAACGGCGCTGTGGCGGTGGAAAAGGTGAGCACTGCCGCGCCGGGCAGCTATGATCTGGTACTAATGGATGTGCAGATGCCGATCATGGACGGCTATACCGCCACCCGGAAGATCCGCGCACTGGACGACCCGGCGCGGGCAAAGCTGCCGATCCTTGCCATGACAGCCAACGCCTTTGACGAGGACCGCCGCAACGCCTTGGAAAGCGGCATGAACGGCTTTTTGTCCAAGCCCATCGTGATCGGCGACCTTGTGCAGGAGCTGCACAAGATTCTGTAAGCCAAACGCCTGTCAGACAAAAAATAAATAAAGCACCCGCAGCAGGCTTCGCAGAGGCTCTTGACCTCTGGAAGCGAATGCTGCGGGTGCTTTTGCTTTTGTCGGCTGGCAGCCGTTATGATTTCAGTACATCTGCGAGGACCTGCAGCAGATGCGGAATATCCAGCGGCTTTGCAATGTGGCCGTTCATACCGGCCTTCAATGCACTCTGACGGTCTTCTTCAAAGGCATTTGCCGTCATTGCAAAGATGGGAATGTCTGCCTTTGCAGCATCCGGCAGGGCACGGATCTGCCGCGTCGCCTCGTAACCGTCCATCTTGGGCATCTGGATGTCCATTAAGATCAAATCGTACTGCCCGGGGGCCGCCTGCTTCATCTTCTGGACAGCGATCTCGCCATCCTCAGCAGTGTCTACCGCAAAGCCCGCTTCCTTCAGGATCTCCAGTGCGAGCTCGCGGTTCAAGGCATTGTCCTCCACCAGCAAAAGCTTCTTTCCCTTGAGCTCGGCGGCATCTGGCTGCGCTGGCTTACAGGCAGGCTCTGCACCGTACGGTTCTGCCAGCACTCTGCGCAGTTCGGAAAGGAACAGCGGCTTTTCGCAGAAGGCGGTCACTCCGGCAGCGCGGGCTTCCTCTTCAATATCCGTCCAATCGTAGGCCGTCAGAATGATGATAGGGCAGCTTTTCCCGATCACCTTGCGGATCTGCCGCACGACCTCGATGCCGTTCATATCGGGGATGAGCCAGTCGATGATGTAGACGCTGAATTCGTCGCCCTGCTCCATGGCGTATCGGGTGCGGATCACTGCTTCCCGGCCGGAGATCGTCCACTCCGGCCGCATCCCGATCTTGGACAGCATGGTGCTGACGCTCAGGCAGGTGTCGGTATCGTCGTCCGCCACCAGTACCCGCAGCCCTTCCAGCTGCGGGAGCTGCCTGAGCTCCACCTTTTGTCCGCTGAGCGCAAAGCAGAGATTCACAATGAACTCGCTGCCCTTGCCCGGCTCGCTCTCAATGGTGATGCTGCCGCCCATCAGGTCCACAATGTTCTTGGTGATGGACATACCGAGGCCGGTACCCTGAATGCCGCTGACGGTGGAGTTTTCCTCACGGGCGAACTCCTCAAAGATGTGCTTCTGGAATTCCTCGCTCATGCCGATGCCGTTGTCCTTGATGCGAAATTCATAGCAGGCCCGGCCCGCAGGCGCACCGTTTTTCTCAGCAATGCGAATGCTGATCATGCCGCCTGTGGGAGTGAACTTGATGGCATTGGACAAAATGTTCAGCAGGATCTGGTTCAGCCGCAGCGGGTCGGTGATGATATCCTCGTTCTCCACATCCATGGTATCAATAAAAAGCGACAGCCGCTTTGCCGAAACATTGGGCTGAATAATAGAGCGCACATCGTGGACGAGGTCCGGCAGATGCACCGCTTTTTCCTCGATTTTTACCTTTCCGCTCTCGATGCGGCTCATATCCAGCACATCATTGATGAGGGAAAGCAGATGCTGGCTGGAGGTGGAGATCTTTTTGAGGTAGTCCAGCACCTGTTCCCTATTGTCGATATGGGTCGCAGCCAGCGAAGTGAAGCCGATGATGGCGTTCATGGGGGTGCGGATATCGTGGCTCATATTGAACAGGAACTCCCGCTTGGCGCGGTTTGCCGCCCCCTCGTGCTGAAGCGCGATCTCCAGCTTGCGGTTCTGTTCCTCCAGCTGGGTCTGGTACTTCCTCTCCTGCTCTTTTTTCTGCAGCTCCATCTCCTGCACGGAGCGGCGGCGCAGCAGCTGAAGGATCATTACAAGCAGGATGTAGCCGACCAGCACCGTCAGGATCAGCAAAAGCGACTCCCGGAAGATTATTTTTTCATCCGTGTACGCATAGAGATCGAAGGATCTGCCATGGCAGAACATCCCGAAATAGCAGCCGGAGCCGTTCCAGTCCCGGGTATGGGTCAGCTTCTCTGCGGCCCCGGCTTTGCGGATCCCCTGCGCCAGCGGACTGCCTGCAACATCCTGCCCAATCAGCTCCGGGCGGTTTGCGGCAACGACCTGATTGTTCTGCACGATGAACAGCGTGCCGCTGGTTTCTGCCGGGTAGCCATCCAGTATGCTCTGGATGGACAGCGCCGTTTCCTCCACAAATTCCGCCGGGGTGTACCGGTAGGCAAGCAGGAGCAGCTCTGTGCTTTCTGCCCGGTGTGCCGCAACATCCACAGCAGAGCCATCTTCCAGCAGGACGCGCTTCACATAGGTCTTTCGCGGGTAAGATAAAACGTCCAGAACAGCGTCATTTTTCAGCTGGTCGTCAAACCGGTCATAGCCGATGCCGTTGGTCGTGGACTCGCACCGGAGCGTGCCATCCGGTCCCAGAACCGAAATGCCGGTGAGCCAGAGCTTTTCTGTCTGCCTGTTCAGGCACTGCGGGTCGGAGAGGTCAAGCGCAGGATTCTCTGCCAGCTGATGGACTGCGACCGCCGTGCGGCGGAGTGCCTTTGCCGTGATGGTATCGTTGTGCTTTTCAAAGCTGGTGGACTGGGATTTGACAAACTCAAGGGTCTGGCAAAAGCGTTCCTCTGCTGTGCGCATTGCCCGCCAGCTGGAGAAAAAAGCAACACCGGCCATCAAGAGCACGCCGATGATCAGATAGGCTGTCCATATCCTTTTATCCGGGGTGGTTCTGTTTTTACGCGCCAATTGTGTCCACCTCCAGATACTGCGAAGCATTTTCAAGGTATCGGCCAACGATCCGCTCCAGCGTGCCATCCGCGCGCATCTGCGCAAGGGTATCGGTCAGCTGGCTGTCCAGCCCGCGGGTGTCGTTCTTGGCAAAGGCGATGCCCAGCCCGGTGACCAGCAGCGGTTCCTCCAAAATGCGGAAGTCTATGGCATTGTCCTTCATATATTGCAGGATGCCTGTCTCGTGGGCGGCGATGCCGTCCACATAGCCGCAGGCCAGCATTGCGTACTGCACACTGCGGTTTTCGATGCTGAGCACCTCCACCGTCTGCGGGATGCGCGGGTCGGAGCCGCTGAGAAAGATCTCCTCCGGCTTGCCGGTGCTCTGCACGGCGACGGTCTTGCCGGCAAGGTCGCTGAGGGATCGGATGCTGCTGTCGGCATCCACCGCAACCACCTGACGGCTCACCATGTAAGGCCCGGCCCAGCGGTATACCTCTTCGCGTCCATCCATGGAAAAGCAGCCCCAGATGCAGTCGATGGCGCCGCTTTCCACAAGATTTGTTTTCTGCTCCCAGTTGATCGTTTCAAACCGGGCAGCATACCCCATGCGGCGGAACGCCTCGGTGGCGATCTCCACATCGATCCCGGTGGGAACACCGTCATTATTCAGATAGATATAAGGTGGATAGCTGTCGCTTCCCACAACGATTTGTGCAAGACCGCTGTCTTTCGCTTCCTCTTCTCCGCAGGAAGTCAGACTGCTTACGGCAGCAGCTGCCGCCAGCAGCGTGCATCCGTTCAGGAATGCACGGCGTGAGATTCTGTGTTTCATTCGGGCTTTTTATACTCCTGTTTTGATTGCATCCGCAGCTCAGTTGTGCTGCTGTAATTCTTCTTTCAGGGCAGCTTGGATATCCGTCAGGCATTGCAGCAGAAGCGGCTTCCTGTTGATGAAGTTTTTCCAACAGCTGCTGCTCACGCGCTTTGTAATATTCCTCGATCTCGGAAAGTGTATTCACTTTCTAATCTTCTCCTGTATCATTCACATCGTTTGTGTGCTTCCTCTGCGGAAACGCGCTTGTCCGCTATTTATTTTCGGGGGGATAACACGGAAGCGTTTTACCGTCTGCTCCAGCGCAGCGATATCCACAGGTTTGGACAGGTGCTCGTCCATGCCGGCTTCCCTGCTCTTCTGCATATCCTCAAGGAAGGCATTGGCGGTCATGGCAAGGATGGGAATGATCCTGCCCAGCGGGTTTTCGCCGCTGCGGATGCGGCGGGCGGCTTCCAAGCCGTCCATCACAGGCATCTGCACATCCATCAGGATCATGTCGTACTCGCCGGGCTTTACGCTGGCAAAGGCATCCACGATTTCCTGACCGTTGGAGCAGATGGTGCAGCTTGCGCCATTGGCTTCCAGCAGCATTTCCAGAATTTCGGCGTTGATGGCGTTATCCTCGGCGCAGAGGAACTTCATGCCGGACAGAGGAGAAGTTTCTTCCTCTTCCTCCGGGAGCACCTGTGCCTCTGGCACCGTATCTGCTTCGGCATCAACGGGAAATTCCAGCACCACCTCAAAGCGAGTGCCCTTGCCGGTGGTACTCTCCACATTGATAGAGCCGCCCATCAGGTCCACGATGTTCTTGGTGATGGCCATACCAAGGCCGGTGCCCTGCACCTTGTTGGTGCCGGAGCGCTCCTCGCGGGTAAAGGGGTCAAAAAGGGTCTTCTGGTAGGCCTCGCTCATGCCAATGCCGTCATCCTGCACCACAAAGCGGTATCGGGCGTAGTGCTCGTTTCGGGGCAGCTCGTCTACCTCAAACCGGATATGCCCGCCGGTGGGCGTATACTTGACTGCGTTGGAGAGAATATTCATCAGCACCCGATTCAGACGGTTGGGGTCGCCCAGCACATTTTCGTGCTGCAGATGGGTGTTTACCGTAAAGGTCTGGCGGCGCTGGCCTGCCTGCTGGCGGATGATGCTGTCCAGCTGGCTGATCTGCTGGGGCAGATTCATTTTTTCCACATTCAGGGTGGTCTTGCCGCTCTCGATGCGGCTCATGTCCAGAATATCGTTTATGATGCCCAGCAGCAGCTGGCCGGAATTTTCCAGCTTGTCCAGATGTTCGGCCAGCTTTTCCGGCTGGTGCAGCTCGTTTTTCATCAGAGTGGTAATGCCGATGATGGCGTTCATGGGGGTGCGGATATCGTGGCTCATGTTGGCAAGGAAGTCCGTCTTAGCCTTGCTGGCGCGCTCGGCGGACTGTAACGCCTCTGCGGCAATGTCCTGTGCCTGCCGCAGCTCATCGTTTACCTGCGTCAGATGGATGTTGTATTGCTCCAGACGGAGGTTCGCTTCTTTTTCTGCCTGCAGCTCCTGCTGCTGCTTTTGCCGCAGGAGAAACCAGCCGACGAAAACTGTTATGACCGAGAACACCATTGCAATGACGATGATGATGATCATGACGATGGTGACCAGCTTCTGCGTATTCACGGCCACATATTTTGCCGGAACAAGGAACGCCAGTGTCCACTGAGCGTTTTCCATCTGCTTCAGGGCGTAGAAATACTCGGTCCCGTCCAGCACGGCGTTGGAATAGCAGGAGCCTGTGCGGTCAAGCCGCTCCTTTGCCACCGCAAAGGAAGAACCGTGCAAATAGGACATCCGGGAGAGCACGGTGTATACGTTATGCCCCTTCAACAGCTCGGTATCATTGGCGTTGAACAGCTTGAAACCGTTGTCGTCCAGCACATAGACACTGTTGTTATTTTCGTAGGCATCACAGCGGAAATAATCGTTCAGTTGGGTCATGCTTTGCGAAATACCAAAGTAGCACAGGGTGATCTCTTTTTCTCCGCTTTGCAGTGTGATGGGGGTGGAGAGCTTTTCCAGAAACACCATCCGGGAGTCGTCCACGGTCAGCGAGTTAGAAACGTAGCTGACCCGCTGCGGTGCGCTTTCCAAATACTTCATTCCTCGCAGCAGCCCCATGCGGCCATTCTCAGTATAGTAATGTCCGGCAGAGTCCACGGCAATCAGTTCGATCTGTCTTTCATGGTAATTGGAAAGCTCCGACAGCTTTTTCAGATAGCGATAGAACTCGGTATCGGTCTTTAACGGAGTGTAGTACAAATAATTGCATTGTACATTCACCTCGCTCCAATGGGTGTCGATCACATCCTCCAGACTGCGGAACATCTGGTGGGTGACCTCTTCCATCTGGTTCAGCCGCTCATGGTAGACAAGGTTCTGGATGTAGGTCTGGCTCATGATAAAAAGGGTCAGGATGACCGCAACAGTGACAAAGCCGGTGCCCCAAAGCAGCTTTTTATATAGTTTGTTGTTCACATCTGGTATCTCCTGTCCGTTCTGTTTCAGACGCACCCTAGCTCCATGCGGTATCTGCCCGGCTGATGGTGGTGTATGCACCAAAGAAGGCTTTTGCAGCATCCATGCCCACCACGCCGCTGTCTGTGACCGTGGTCTCCGCAGCCAACTGGTCGCTCACACCGCAGATGGCAACCTGATAGGTCTTGCCCGCATCCGGCTGCACCGGGCTTACCAGCACATAGGGGTAGCCCTTGCCGTTGCCGTAGGCATCGTAGCCCG
>ERZ773104.1892-NODE-1892-length-25602-cov-10.493483_pt1 | contig 25602 bp, 27 predicted proteins | sample MGYA00511920_ERZ773104 | MGnify/ENA primary metagenome ERZ773104 (study PRJEB29015, sample SAMEA2737857) | human gut metagenome | biome: human gut; feature: human-associated habitat; material: faeces | place: China | collected 2012 ...
GACAAAACCAAACACGCAGTAATTATTGTGCCGATTGAAAAAGTAAAATTGAAAATTGAATGAAGTGGAGGAGTAGAAAAATGAGAATTAACAATATAGAAGATTTGATTAAATGTGTACAGAACATAAAAATAGACAACTTCGAGTTAGACTGGAAAACACCCGAAGAAGTCAGAGCTCATGCAAGTGGATACATAAATTGCAAAAATAAAGTTATAGAAATATTATTTAAAGTGAAAGACAGAATGGAAAGAGCAAACGAGCCTACAAAGGTGTTAATCGAAGATTGCGATTTCTCTGTGCGTACACATAACTGCTTGGAACGTGCCGGAATTAAAACTCTCGGTGACATCAAGAGTGTTGAGCAGTTGCACAATGTAAGGAATTTAGGCAAAAGAAGTTTAAACGAAGTAATTGACAAACTAAGAGAATACGGCATTGAACTACCGGAAAGTGAGGGACAAAAATGAATTTGATAAAGAGGTTTAAGAAAAGAAAACAAGAAGAATTAAAAAACGAGTTTTATAACTATATAGAAAATGCAAAGCGCAATATAAAAATGGCAATAAACAGTGAGGTGGCGGAGTTTTGGTATGCAAAAGCGCTCGGAGCATTGGATTTAGCCGGAAACATAGGTATGATAGACTTTTACGAACAAATTAAGATAGGAAATGAGGTTAGGATTATACGGAGGAATAATAAATGAAAGAATGGAAAGTCAAAAAGAATGAATTTGGAGAAGAATGGCACGAACTTCATTTTAGCCCATTTTATGAAGATGATGATGAGGTAATTGCGAGTTTTGTTCAAGATGAAATGGATGATAAAGCATTTTATTATATATCAAAAGAATTAAGTGCAGACGATGACCTATTGTGGGCTGATAGTATAGATGACGCAAAGCAACAAATCGAAGAAATGCTAATTGAGCATTGGAAAGATGAGATTGAATATTTAGAGGACAGATTAAAGGAATTTCAAGAAAAAGAAACGGAGGAAAAGTAATGCAAGTAGAGTTGAAAGTGAACGATAAAAGAGTTCAAGCTGAAATCAGCGAGGAACAGTTAAAAGAGACAATATTGTTTGAGCAGTTAAAAAAGTTGGGATTGCTTGAGGATAAACCTAAAACTGGATATGAGAGGATTAAAAAAGGTGAAACATATTATGTAATTAATACAGAAGACGATAGTATGTTAAATATTACAGAGTTTAATGACCAAACGGATGAGCGATGTTATAATAAGGGCAATTATTACAATGATAAGGTGATTGCCAAGAACAATGCAAGAGCAGACAGATTACTCCGTCAACTAAGACAATGGCAGGCGCAAAATGACAAGGCTATTTCAGTAGAAGATTGGAACAATAAAAGTAAAAAGAAGTGGTTTATTATATATAGTTATAGTTCTGAAGAAATGTACGCAGAGTATTATTATATTATGCGATTACCTAATACAATATATTTCGCCACCAAGGAAAAAGCAGAGGAAGCTATCGAAGTATTCAGAGATGAATTGCTATGGTATTTTACCGAGTATGTTCAGAGATTAGACGAGGTGCAAAATGACTAAAGAACAATTATGTTGGACGTGTCAAAAAGCTTGCGGCAATTGTTCGTGGAGCAGTTGCTTTCAACCTGTTGAGGGTTGGACCACTGAAAAGGTACACCGCAAGACGTATGATTCGTATAGAATAACAAAGTGTCCGGAATATGTACCGGATAAGAAAGCATAGGGGGAATTAATTTGACAAGGGAAGAGCTAAAACAGTATCGCAGTATTGTAGCGGAATTAAACGAGGTAAATGACAGAATAAACAGTAGTACAGTACACGGAACTGTCACAGGCTCTGACAGTGAGTTCCCGTACGTTAAACACTGTATTTCTGTATCGGGCGTTGAGCCAACGCAAAAGAACGAGAATAATATTATATTACGTCAACGATTAGAATGGCAGAAAAACAAGATTGAATTGTTTGTTGCCGGTATATCAGACAGTGAAACACGTCGCATATTCCGATACAGATACATAGACGGAACGATAATGCCGTCGTGGCAGTGGATAGCGTTCAAGATGGGTGGTGGCAATTCGGCTGACGCAGTGAGAAAACGTGTCAATAGATTTTTGAAAAAAAATTAAACTTGTCCGTTTTGTCCGTTTTTCCTATGGTACAATTTATAATGCGAAAAGAATGAGCAAACAAAAAATAATGCAAAACATATATACAGTGCAATATTTTGTGTTCTATATCTTACCGCTCGTTATTTTCGTAAAAAGGTAGTGTATCATCGTGAGATGATGGGTGAATATCTCGTGTGATTTGTGGGAGTGGAGATATTAAAAAAATTATCAAAAAAATGTTTAAAGTTGTAATATTATGGGTATATATCATACGAGGTGATGATATATGTCAAAAAAAGAAGAAAATTTATTTTTAGAAAATCAAAAAATCCCAGAAACGTTAGATATGTATTTCAAAAATTACGTACAAAATGGTGATTACGGAATGCTAATAGATATAACAAGGGATTACATAAGCAGAGATACCGATTGTGTAGACATCATTATACACAATTTAAAACTTGAAAAAGAACAAATTGAGATTGATAAAAGAAGTAGAGAAACACAGAACTTCCCGATATCAGTAGGAATTGTAAGTGCTACTTTTACGGCTCTATTATCATTTATCCTTACTTCTGTAACAAAAGAGTGTAATGGTTTAGCAGAATACATTGCATTTTATGGAACAGTAGTAGTGAGTTTTATAGGACTGTATGTATTTTCAAAAAAGATTTTTGATTCTATGAAGGAAGATAAATTACGAGTTTTAAAAAATAGAGAAAAATTAAACTTTTTAGAATTTTGTATTGAAGAATATACTAAAAAGAAACAACAATAATTTAAAACACACCTAATCGGGTGTGTTTTTCTTATGCAATAAAACAGGAGGTGATAAGAGTGACTGAGAAGCAGAAGTTGTTTTGTGAGGAATATTTGATTGATTTGAATGCAACGCAAGCGGCGTTAAGAGCGGGGTATTCGGAAAAGACGGCGTATTCGATTGGGAATGAAAACTTGAAGAAACCTGAAATTCAAGAATACATACAAAAGCGGCTGAAAGAGAAAGAGGACGCTCTTATCGCCAAGCAAGACGAGGTGTTAAAGACGTTAACCGCCGTTATGCGTCGTGAGAAACCCGAAACGGTTGTTGTGACGTGCAAAGCCCGTAAGTCACACTATGACGACAAGGGCAAGAAAGTCACTGACGAGGCGGAGCAACCGATATGTGTTGAAATACCGACAAAGGTGTCTGACGTAAACAAAGCGGCGGAAATGTTGGGTAAATACTACGCATTGTTTACAGAAAAGCTGAATGTTGACGGTGATATGGATTACAACATACAAATTGACTACGGCGGTGAGGACGAATGAACAAAATAACAGTACCGTTCAATCCGATATTTAAGCCTGTACACCAATGTAAAAAGCGTTATGTTGTAATGAAAGGCAGTGCCGGAAGTGGCAAGAGTGTTGATACTGCACAACTGTACATATTGCGTTTAATGCGTGACAAAGGGCGTAATTTGGTATGTGTGAGAAAGTCTGATATAACAAACCGTGACAGTACGTTTGCGGAGCTTGAAAGTGCCATAAACCGTATGGGCGTTGGCAGAGCGTGGAGAGTTACGCAAAGTCCGTTGTCGTTCACCTGTATAAACGGCAACAAGATTATATTTCGTGGTGTAAACGATAACAAGCAACGTGAAAAACTGAAATCAATCACCTTTGCGAACGGTAAGTTGACCGACGTATGGATTGAAGAGGCTACGGAGCTTGTGCAACAGGATTTTGAAATTATAGATGACCGTTTGAGAGGTGAACTCCCCGACGGTCTTTTTTATCAGATTAAGCTGACATTCAATCCCGTATCATCAAGTCACTGGATAAAGAAAGTGTTTTTCGATATACAGGACGACAATGTTCTGACACATCAAAGCACATATTTAACAAACCGATTTTGTGACGAGGCATACAGACAACGTATGCTACGTCGTAAAGAGGTTGACCCTGAGGGTTACAGAATTTACGGTTTAGGCGAGTGGGGCGAAACAGGCGGATTGATATTCTCAAATTATCGCATTGAGGAATTTGAAACAGATATGAGCCGTTTTGACGCTATGGCGATAGGACAGGACTTCGGCTTTAATCACGCAAATGCTATATTGACGTTAGGTTATAAGGACGGTGATATTTACGTTTGTAATGAACTGTATGTACACGAAATGGACACAACAGAGATTATCCAAAAAGCTGACGGGAAGTTCAGCAAAAGTCTTGTAATGTGGTGCGACAGTGCAGAGCCGGACCGTATAAAAATGTGGCGAAAGGCAGGCTATCGAGCAAGGGCAGTTGTTAAAAATCCGAACAGTATACAGTCGCAAATTGACTGGCTGAAAGGCAGAAAGATACATATTCATCCGTCTTGCGTGAATGTAATCAAAGAGATACAGCAATGGCGTTGGCGAGTTGATGAAAAGTCGGGCGAGTATACTGACGAACCTGTCAATGTATTTGATGACGCAATGGCGGCATTGAGATACGGCGTTGAGAGTTGGCGCAAGGATAAGAAAGCTAAAATCTATTCAAGAGAGGAGTACGGAATATGATAATTGATGAAGATATAGTCGCAGGCGGTGTGACACCGTTTATCATAACAAAATTGATTGAACGGCACGAGCGAGAGCGACAGAGATACCGATTATTGCACGATTACTATATGGGCGATCACCGCATTTTAAGTCGCAGAAAAAGGGGCAAAAACGTGGCAAACAACCGCATAATGTGTAATCACGCAAAGTACATAACGGATATGACACAGAGTTATCTTGTCGGCAATCCTGTAACGTATGCGGTGTCGGACGAATACGATATTGAGGCAATCAAAAACGAATATTTGGAACAGGATATGCCGAGTGTTGACAGTGAAATTGTAAAGAATATGAGCATTTACGGCAAAGCATATGAACTGATTTATGCAGACGAAAAAAGTAAGCCGAGAAGTGTCCGATTGGATCCGGAGCATACATTTGTATGTTACTCACAGTCGGCATTTGAAAAGCCGTTGTTTGCGGTGTATTACTACAAGAAATACGACCTTGACGGCTACTGCACAGGCAGTATTTGTCGTGTGTATGACGAATCGTTTATATATACATACACAGGTCTTGACAGCTATACGGCATTGTCATTGCAAAATGTTGAACCACATTACTTTTTCGATGTGCCGATTATTGAATACAGAAATAATACGGAAATGCAGGGCGATTTTGAACAGTTGATAACACAGATTGACGCATACAATGTGTTGATGTCAGATAGAATTAATGACAAAGAGCAATTTGTTAATTCGCTGTTGTTTTTGTGTAACTGCGACCTTGACACCGAACAGGCAAAAAAATTATTGGTAGAACGTATCTTAATGGGTGACGGTGACGCAAAGGCGGAGTATCTGTCAAAGGTGCTGAACGAGGCTGATACAAAGGTGTTGCGTGACGACATCAAGGACGATATACACCGTTTGTCACACGTTCCCGACCTGTCGGACGAAAGTTTCGGCAACAACTTGTCGGGTGTGGCGATAAAGTACAAGCTGTTGGGATTTGAACAGCACGTCAAGAACAAAGAACGTAATTTCGCTAAGACGTTGAGAAAACGTTTAGAGATTTACAACAATTTCTTAGTGACATTAAACGCAATGAAAGAAGTGCCGTCGCACAGAGTTGATATTGGATTTACATATAACTTGCCTGCAAACGAACTTGAAATAGCGCAGATGATTAATTACCTCAAAGGTCTTGCGTCTGACGAAACATTATTAGAGCGTCTGCCGTTTATAACAGACGCAAAGGAAGAAGTTGAAATCGCACGCAGAGAACAGGCTGAAAAGTCCGCCGAAGATATGCGTATCGCTGAAAGTTCGGCAAGGAAAGTAAACTACAATGAAGAGTAAGGCATATTGGGTAAAACGTGCCGTTGAAGTTGAAACATATTTACAATCGCAAGCGGACAGCGTTAAGGACGGTGTAATTAAGGCATATGAGCGAGCAATCAAGAATGTAAACAATGATATTGAGAAAACGTTTAAAGCCTATATTTCAACCGATATACCCGAAAAAGAGGCACGTCGGCTGATGAGTATAGCCGACAGCGACAAACAGTACGAAGAACTGCTTGAACTGTACGACGAAACAGACGACAAGACAGTCAAAAAGGAAATTCTAAACCGCATAAATGCACAGGCATATGGTGCGAGAATTAGCCGATTAGAGGGACTGAAACGTAATGTATATATTTACTTTAGGCACGTTGCAAACGAGGCTATAAAGGAGCAAAAGAAACTGTATGACAGTGCGGTAAAGACGGCGTATTATACGAATATTTTTGATACCGCACAAGGTTTAAACTGCGGTATTGATTTTCCACTTGTACCGCAAAAGGCGGTTAATAAAGTGTTAAGTGAGCCGTGGCACGGTCACAACTACAGCGATAGAGTGTGGATACATAACGACAGATTTATACAGGCAGTCGGACAGACGATTGAGGACGGTATAATCAGCGGTCACAGTGTAAGCCGTATGACCGACAAGCTGATTGATTACGTCAAAGATACTGCACCGGGTGGAATACGAACATCAGCCGAAACGCTTGTGAGGAGCGAAACGGCGCATTTTATGAACCAAGGTCAAAAGATGGCGTATGAGGAAATCGGTATAAAACAGTATCGTTTTGTTGCGGCACTGTCTGAATTGACGTGTGACAGGTGCGGAAGTCTTGACGGTAGCGTGTTTGATACGGATAAAGCCGTTGAGGGTGAGAACTTCCCCCCGATACACCCACGCTGTCGGTGTGTTACGATTATGGCAGATGTGAATTTGTCAACTCGTATCGCCCGTGACCCGTTGACGGGTGAAAATTACAAGGTTGACGGCGGTATGACATTTAACGAATGGAAAAACAGTTTGTCGGACGAGCAAAAAAATGCGTTAAAATATGTTGCAAATAGTGAAAAACGTGGTATAATAGAGATGAAAAGAAAAAAGAACGATAATAAATCAGAAACTATGCCCAAAAAGCAACTTCAAAAAATAATTAAAAGGTTTAAGAAGTTGGGAGGAACTATTCAAATGAGCGAGGAAACGGATAAATATTTGGATAGTAAATTTGCAGAAGCAATTACATATGATGCGCATACAATTTTATTACGTCAAAAACCTAGTCGTGCCAGTGTATTTGAAGAGCTTATACATTCCGCTCAATATGGAACGGGGAAAAATGATGGAAGTTATATTAGTCGATTAAAGTGTGAAATAGAGGCACAAGAGAAATTACTAAGATACCAAAAAGCATACAGACTTACTAAAATTGAGGTCGAACAAACAGAAAAGGCTTTAAATGATTACAAAAATGAATTAAAACTATACTATAAAAAAGGCGGTGTGTGATATGGATATAATAAATTCATTGAAAATTGGACAAAATATATCGGTACAAATCAATGACAACGGTATAAACTTAAAAAATGGGGGATATGTTGCAGATGAAAACGGAAACCGCTTTAAAATATTATCAGTAGCGATGATAAATAATCATAAACGATTAATTGATAGTAATGCAGAGTTATTGTTGGCGGGAGATGTTAATAATATCGGAAAAAAATTATATACGATATGATTTAATGAAAAAGAGTGTGTAAGAAAAAACTAAATATAAATTAAATATTAAAAGCACGTTTGCAGACGTGCTTTTTTGATATTCAAATTTATTGAAAGGCGGTGATAGTGTGAAAGTAGGCACAACATACACATAGAGGAAAGGAATGGTGATCCGATTATCTCCCTGTTAGACGTGGGGTTATACGTCTTATTTTTATACAATTTTTCAGAAAGGAATGATTTGAATGGCAGATACAGCAGAGCAAACAGAAAAACAAGAGCAAGAGAAGTCCACAGAGCAGAAGTCAACCGAACAAAAAGACGGCGACAATCAAAAGGCGATTGACGAAGCATTAGCGGCGGCAAAAGCGGAGTGGGAAAAGGAACTTGAGCAAAAGCTAAAGGACGCTGAAAACGAGGGCATGAGAAAAGCCAAAATGACAAACGAGCAAAGGCAGAAAGAGGCGGACGACAAGGAAAGGGCAGAATTTGAAAAAGCAAAGGCAGAGTTTGAACGTGAAAAAATCGTTGCATATGCCGAAACGGAACTTACCAAAGTCGGATTGTCTGCCGAGATTGCAAAGTACATTGTAGCAGAGGACAAGGATAGCACAAAGGCGGTTATTGACAAGATAAAAGAAAGCTACGACAAAGATGTACAAGCAGGTGTTACCGAGCGTTTAAAGGGCAAAACACCGGATTTAAACGGTGGCAGTGGCGGTCACAACACAGGCAGTTTTATGGACATAATCAGAGAAAATCAAAGATAGGAGTGAAATAAATGGGTTATTTAAAAAATGAATTGACAGGTTTTGTGCCTGTCGAGCAAGCAACAGAAATCATCAAAATGGTGACAAGGGGTTCAAGTGTTTTAAGAATGGCGAAAGTCGAGGAAATGAAACACGAGAAGAAAAAGTTTAACGTACTTACAGACGGTCCGGGTGCTTACTGGGTCGGTGAGGGTGAAAGAATTAAGACAAGCGGTGCTACTTGGATTCACCCTGAAATCGAGGCTAAGAAGTTAGCCGTTATTATTCCGGTAACAAAGGAAAAGTTGGAAGATTCGACTATCAGCGTATTTGAAGAACTAAAGCCGGAAATTGCAGAGGCATTCTACAGAGCGATTGACGCGGCGTGCATTTTCGGTACAAATTCGCCGTTCAAGACAAACATTATGAACGCTATAGACAGCAAGCATATGGTTGTTACGGACAACACAAATATTGATATTGCTATGTCTGACGCAATGTCGATGATTGAAGAAAACGGCTATGACCCGTCGGGATTTATCGGTCGTATCGGTGTTAAGAATATGCTAAGAAAGCTACGTGACGCAAACGGCGCACCTGCATATGTCAACGGTACAACAGGCGGTGAGCTGTACGGTCAGCCTATCGAATTTGTACGTAACGGTGCGTGGGACAATAAACGTGCCGATATTATCACAGGTAACTTCAAGTATGCCGTTGTCGGTATGCGTGCAGGTATCAACTATGAAATTCTTACAGAAGCAACACTACAAGGCACTCTTGACAGTGACGGTAAGCCGTTGTCACTTGCCGAGCAAGATATGGTTGCTATTAAGGCTACTATGCGTTTAGGTTTCCTTGTTGTTAAGGACGACGCATTTGCCGCATTTAAGAACGGTGTTCCGACACTCGGCGAATTGACAGTTGAATCGGTTGCAGGCACAACAGGCAACACTGTTATTACGGTATCGCCAAAGCCTATCGGCGGTCACAAGTTGGTTTACAAGACTGCCGCAAGCACCGCTCCAAGTGTTGCGTATGACGACGATTTGTCGAAGTGGACAGAGTTTAACAACGGTGACGAAATCACTGCGACAAACGGTCACAAGATTACAGTTGCGGAAGTTACCGCAGACGGCAAAGCGAGAAAGTCGGGCAGTGCCGACGTTGTAAGCGGTGAATAATATGGAACAGTTGGGGACACTAAAAATGTTGTTGGGAATTAAGGACGACGAGCAAGACAGCTTGTTGTCCTTTTTGATTGAGGACACGGTTAATATGATTATGGCGTATTGTCATATTGATGTACTGCCACGTCAGCTTGAAAGCCTTGTTCCGAAGATTGCGGCGGATATGTACAGGGCAAAAGGTTACGGGGACAGTAAAAGTCCCGAAGTAGTCAAGAGCAGAAGTGAGGGCGAACGTTCCGTCACATATGCCGAAACCGACAATGACAAGATTTTCAGCAACTATTATAAACGCCTTGACCCGTTCCGAAAACGAAAGGGGCGTGTTCCGAGTGACATCAGTATTCAGTGATTTTTACGATAAAACTGTTATAATCGCAGAATATGAAATTGACGACTATACAGGTAAAACCGAAAAGACTGTATTGTCCGAAATTAAAGCCGATGTACAATCGTACAGCGGTGGCAGAGCAAGAGAGCAATACGGTTTAGATATAGAATGTCAAATGCGTATGTTCTGCGATATGTCAGACGACGTAAAGGTCGGTAACAGGGTTGAATATGACGGCGACATATATGATATAACATATGTGCAGAAATGGGACAGCGGTTTGGTAGCAATGCTTGAGAGGAGCCGGTTAAAATGAATTTTTCAATCGAGGGGATAGACAACGTTGTTGATAAGCTGACACAGTATGCGTCGGGCGATAAGATACAAAAAGGTCTTGCCCTTGCCGGTGAGGTTGTAAGAGCACACGCAGTGGCAAACTGTCCTGTTGCAACAGGACGTTTAAAGGGCAGTATCGTAAGCCAAGTGGACGGTGACAGTGTTGCAATCGGTCCGACTGCCGATTACGGCATTTATGTTGAATTCGGCACAGGCTCAAAGGGCGACAAATCTGTTTCGCATACGTCAAAAAGACACTGGACGTATTACAGTGGCGGTCGATTTTACACAACGTCGGGGCAAGCACCACAGCCGTTCCTCGTACCTGCACTGAAAAATAACATCAGCGAGATAATCGCTAAGTTTAAGGAGGTGTATAACTCGTGAAACGAGTTATAGCGAGCAAATACGAAGTATTTGTGTTAGCGTAGGGAGGGTGATACGGTGTTTGATATTGGTTTGGAATTGCGGGACATTTTAAAGCAAATAGACGGTGTAAGTGTATGTTTTGCTTATCCCGATAATTTTAATAAATTGCCTGCAATAGCATATTACACGCTAACGGACAAAGGCTCAATGTCATATGACAATACGGTTGTTACGAATGATACGACTGTTCAGATTGATATTTACGCCGATTATCCGCAAACGTGTTTTGAATTGTCGGAGAGGGTATATAAATTATTGACTGATAACGAATATTATCACGAAATGACAATGGACGTACCCAATCCCGACGACAAGGGTATAAAACATAGGACAATGAGATTTACGAAAGTAGTAGAAAGGAATGATTGATTTATGGCAAATACAGCAAAAAGAAAACCACTACCTACAATAGGTGTGGACAAGTACACATTTTTCGCAGTTTTAACAGATACATCAGAGGGTGCAACATATGGTGACCCGTATAATTTGAGAGGTACTGTCGAAATTGCACCGACAGACGCAGGCGGCAGTGATGTTTTTGACGCCGATAACGGTGCGTATGAAACATCAAACTACATTGAAAAATTAGGTCACGACATCACAAATGCCGATATTCCGCCGGAAGTTGATTCAATGTGGCGTGGACTGACACAAAAAGACGGTGTAGTAGAGGTCGGCAACGATACAAAAACCGTTTATTTCGGTGTTGCGTGGAGAATTATGAAATCCGACGGCTCATACCGTTATGTGAGATATTACAAGGGTTCATACAGCTTTGCGTCAAACGTCGGAGGCAAAACAAAAGCGTCAAGCGGTGCGCCTGAAAAGCAAACTGCAAAGGCTACATACACAGCCGTACAACGTGATTTTGACAACAACTATTACGCATACTTTGACGAAAGCGATTTGCCGGAGGGCGTTACAAAGACAGAACTTGAAGAAAACTGGTTTAAGGATATGAACTACTATCCAGTGAAGAAAGCACTTTAAGACAAGGCACGCCGAAAGGCGTGCTTTTTTCGTATAGAGAGGAGCGAGTAACAATGCAAAGAGTATTAACATTTGTACACAATAAAAAGAAGTATGTATCAAAACCGTGGTGTTTCGGTGCGGCAACGTTGGTTGAAAAAGAATATATGGACGTTGCAGAGGGTGAAAAAGTAACGGCTACGTCGGTATGTGCAGATGCCGTTGACTATCTGTTTGAGGGTACAGAGGCGACACAAGATATTTTGGACACGGCTGTTTCAGCAAAAATGAGAATGTGTCGTGAAGTTATGAAGTGGTTTATGGACGATTTTACGGGAAAAAACGAGGAAAGCCTGCCGGAGCAGGCACCCGAAAAGGAAGATTAAGCGATTTATATGGGACAATGCTGAAATATCACGGTATATTGCCGAATGATTTGGCAAAACAAGACCCAAGATTATTACTTGCAGTTATAATCGAGGACGAGGAAGAAGAATATACAGGAAATGACCCGTATTTAAAAATGTTTTATGGAATGTAGTGAGGTGATTTGTAATGGCTGATGCGGCGGAATTAGTAGTAAGAATACGAGGTGATGCGTCGGATTTAGAGGCGACAATAAGCAGTGTTGAAAGTGAATTGTCAAAATTGGAGCAGACGCAAAGCAAAAATAATAATACAAGTACAAAAGGTCTTACGGCATATAAAAAGCAAATGCAAGACGCACAAACCACCTTGCAAACAAGCCGTACGGCATTGACGAATACAAAAAAAGCGTATGAGGATAACGTCAAGTCTGTAAATAAAAATGTTACGGCACTGAAAGCGCAGAAAACGGAATTAGATAAACAAATTTCTTTGCGTTCAAATGAGAAAAGGTTGCTGACAGAGGCGAACAAAAGTCTTGACAAAAACAGTGTTTCGTATAAAGACAATCAAAAGGCATTGAATTGGGTAAATACCGAGATTGAGGCATACACAAAGCAAAGTCAAAGTATATCCGATTCTATTCGTACGCAAGAGGCGGCATTGTCGGGAAGTAAAAAGGCATATACCGACGCACAAGCAACCGTCAAAAAAGCAACAGAGCAATACGAGGAATATGAGAAAGGCTTAAAAGCCGCTGAACGTGCAGATGAGGCGCAGAACCTACAGAATACAGGTAAGCGGTGGAAAGAAGTCGGTGAGGGTATAGATACTGTAACTAAACCGTTACAGTATGCGGCGACTGCACTTGCCGCGGGCGGTGTTGCGAGTGCCAAGTTTGCGATAGATTTTGAGAACAATTTCGCAAATGTAAAGAAAACTGTTGACGGTACACCTGAACAGATTGAAAAGATTAGGCAAGAAATTATAGATATGACGACTGTCGGAATAAACGGACATTCTGCCATTCCTGAAACAACGGCAGAATTAACCGAACTTGCGGCGGCAGGCGGTCAGTTGGGTATAAAAACTGAAAACATATCTAAATTTACTGAAACAATGGCAATGCTCGGCACTGCTACAAATCTGTACGGCGAAGAGGGTGCGGCAACACTTGCAAAGTTCGCAAACGTTACAAAAATGGACCAAGAAAATTTTGACCGTTTGGGAAGTTCAATAGTTGATTTGGGTAACAATTTCGCTACAACAGAATCGGATATAGCTAATATGTCTATGCGTTTAGCTGGTGCAGGTACACAAATCGGATTAAGTCAAGCCGACATATTAGGTATAGCAACCGCATTGTCAAGTGTTGGTATAGAGGCTGAAATGGGTGGTAGTGCGTTCAGTAAGGCTATGATTGCTATGCAAATGGCAACTACAAACGGTTATACGCAGGTTAATGACGTTATGAACAAAACAGGAATGTCATTAAGAGATTTGCAACTACTATCCGCAAACAACAGCAAAGACTTCAAGTCATTGGCTGATGGTTTAGGCTACACAAGCACCGAACTAAATTCAATGATTTCGTCAGGCGTACAATTAGAGAATTTCGCTAAAATCACAGGAAAGACAACAGAAGAATTTAAGAATTTGTTTGATTCATCTCCTGCCGAGGCGATAGACGCATTCATCAAAGGTCTACAAAATGCCGACGGTGCAGGTGAAAACGCAATCAGTATGTTGCAGGATATGGGCTTTACCGAAGTGCGTTTGCGTGATTCTTTGTTACGTTTGGCAAACAGTGAGGCAGGTATCACCGAGGCGGTAACACGTTCAAATACAGCATGGAACGAAAACATTGCATTGCAGAACGAGTTTGACGCAAAGGCTGAAACAACTGCGTCACAGTTGTCAGTTACCAAAAACAATATTGTTGAGGCGGCAAGAAGTATCGGCGAAACAATGTTGCCGTCAATAAAAGACGCAAGCACCACAGTAGCTGATTTTGCAAAAGGATTGTCGCAAATGGACGACGAGCAAAAACGTGCTGTTGTTAATACCGGTGCTACGGTCATTGCTTTAGGTGCATTGTCAAAAGTCGGTGTCGGAGTGATTAAGGGTGCAGGCGATTTTGTTGAGGGATTAGGAGTAATCAGCGATAAATTGCCTATTATAGCAGACGCAACGTCAGCGATAAAAGTATCGACTGCGGGGTTAGGCAGTTCATTTTCTGCATTAGCGCCGATATTTGGTGCAGTATTAGCGCCTGCGGCGGTTGTTGCAGGGTATAAGGTTGTTGCCGACCACGTTACAGAGGCTATTGAAAACAACGCAAAATTGGGTCAAAGCTACAAGGAATTATATTCTCAGTGGCAAGATGCAGGCAACCAAGTTTCGCATTTGGAAAATCTGCGAAGTGAATACGAAAAACTAAACGAATCAATCAACAGCGGTACATTAAATCCCGAAGAACTCGAAAGCGCTAAAAACCGCATAAACGACATTATGCAGGAAATCAAGGCGACTACAAATGATGATACCATAAAATTAATGATTGATACGGGCGAATTTGACACCGCACTTGCAATGGCGGTTTCAAACGCCAAAGACAGTGCGAACGAAATTAAAGACGCATTGGATTTAACATCAGGCAAAAAGGCACAAAAGGCAGTATCAGAGGGGTACGACGCACTTCAAAAAGGTAGTTCCTATGGTGCTGATTATAAAAACCAACAAGAAGAAATGCGTGGGTGGTTGCAACAAGCGACAGACTACAAAACACAGTATAAAGCAATAGTTGATGAGATGAACGCCGCATATAAAGACGGAAGTTCTGAGAGAATAAAGGCGGCGGCATTAGAAAGACAATCGTTCATAAATGGTTTAAAAGACAGTGATTTTACTAAGGCATATGAAAGGTTTACGGGAAGTACATTCAAATTCGGTGATGTAGACGAAGTAATACAAGAAATACAAAATGTATCAAATGCGTATCGTGAAATAAGTGATAACATCGAAAGCATGGACGAACGAGCCAAGAACGGCAGAGAATCACTACAAGCTATGGCAGAAGTCGCAACAACGGATGCTATGAATTTAAACGGCTTTAAGGATATGCAGGAAGTCTTTGAAAGCGGCGGTAATGCTGTAGATTTAGTATGCAAACAAATCAAATCAACTATGACTGATTTGGGATTTGAAAATCAAGACATTGCCGCACAAGTGGCACTGTTTAAAAACGGTTTTCAAGACCTACAAGGCGCAATTAATAATAACGCATTAGACGCTGTTGTAAATGATTTTGTCAAACAAGGTAAAGAAATCGGACTAACATCAGAGGAAATAGTCACGAAAGCCGCATTAATGAAAAACGGTTTTTCTGATATTCAACAGGCTGTAGCGTCGGGTGATGTAAGTGGTTTAGTGAAAGACCTATCAAGTTTAGGTGGAGATTTGGGACTAAGCACAGAGCAAGTTGACGCATTGGCGCACAGTTTGGGATTATTGCCTGAGGATAAACATATTGAAATTGACGCAAGCGGTGATGTGTCTGCAATCGAGAACGCAAAAAATGCTGTCGAGGAAATAAATAACGCAGGCAATGTACAATTACAAGTCAGTGCAGAGGGCGATATTTCTGTATTGGACACAGCTGATGAAAAATTAAAAGAACTTGTCAAAAATGACGAAGTTCAGATTAAATTTAATGTCGATACAGGCGGTTTTGATATTAACGATTTGAATGGTAATAAGTTGGGTGAAATCACTGCAACGGGTAAAGTTATATGGACTAACGACAGCACAGAGCCTGACAATTATACAGCACCACCCAAAGATGGCAATGTTACATTTAAGAAGAATAGTGCAGAACCTGACAGCTATCAACCCGAAGACAAATTTGCGACAGTCCATTATACTGTTTCTGTTGAGGGTTCGTCTATAGAGGGACTAAGTAATAAAAATGTTCCGGCGGCCAAGTTTGGCAGTTCAGGAATGTTCGTAAAAAAAGCCAAAAAAGCCAAAGGTACACAAAATTTTGAGGGCGGATTGGCAATGGTTAATGATGAAAAGGGTATATCTGACCCACGAGAATTAATCGTTGACAAAGGACGTGCATTTATACCGCAAGGAAAGAATGTGTTGTTGCCGTTGTCAAAGGGTGCAAAGGTGTACACAGCGTCACAAACCAAGGCGATAATGTCGGGTATGGGTATACCGCATTACGCAACAGGAAAAGACAATTCGGACGCGTTTACATCAGCCAAGGACGATTGGACGCATTACACAAAAACGCACGCAGTAACGACCGCACAAGAACTTGAAAAGTGGTTAGAATTTCAAGAGAAATTCAAATCGAACGACAAGGATATTGCCGATATAAAGGAACAAATTTTCTCTATTATGCAGAAACAGACGAAAGAGTTCAACGAGCAGTCAAAGGCATACCTTGAAAAGCACAGTGCTATAAACGATTGGGGTGACAACGGCGACACACCGCTTGACGCTTTCAAACGTATAAAAGACAGAAATTATCAAGATTTACAAGACGCAAAAATCACATGGGACGATTATGTTGACAACGTATCGGACGCGGGCGAAACGCTTTATGACGATATGAAAAACTACTCGGACAGTTGGCTTGAACATCAGCAGAAGTATCACAATATGTCGATAGACGACTACATTGCAGGTATTGACAGAGAGGCGGAACGTCTTGAAGAATTTTATGCGAATGACGTTATTAATTATCAAAAATACGTCGAGGAAAAACAGGCACTTGAAGAAAAACGTTATGACGCAGTAGCTCAAAAGAATGCTGACGAGTATTCGGCATGGCAAAAGGACGCAGACGCTTGGCAGGAGTTAAGAAGTACATATGATGATTGGGATAAGTATGGTGACAGCGAGGAAGATTTTCTAAAACGCAAGATTGACCGAGTAAAAGAGTTTTACAATGCGGGTAAAATCAGTTTTGAGGAATTTATTGACGACACAAACAAGTACAGTATGGAACTGTACAAGTCGCAATCAAGTGCGGTTGACGAACTGCTCCAAAAGCAACAAGACTATATTTCAAATATCAAAGACGAATTTTCAAAGCAAGAGCAAGAACTTCGTGACAGTTGGGACGTACAGGATCGCAAAACAGATATGTCAGAGGTACAGGCACAACTTGATGTGTACGCAAATTCAGTTACTGATAAGGGGCAACAGAAGTACAAAGAGTTGCAGGAACAAATGAAACAGTTGCAACGTGATGAAGAATTGTACCAACTACAGAAAAAGAATAATGCCACTATTGAAAGTCTTGAGGCTGAATACAAGCAAATGGAGGACGGCAAGAAAAACATTCTTACAGGATTGCAAAATGCCGACATCAACATATCTGCATACGTGGCAACAATAACCGATAAGGTTTCGGCGACAGGCGGTAATATAGAAAGTTTGCTAAGTCGAATGCTTGACAAATTCGATAGTTTCAAAATTGAAAATAATTCAATGAGCGACAACAGGAAGATCATAAATAACTTCATGCAAATGACACCGGAAGAAAAACAAGATGCATTGAACAAATACGTAGGATTATAGGAGGAAAGATATGCGTAACGGTTTTGAATTTAACGGCAAAAATACAACGGATTTTAAGCGAGTGACGGTCAGAACAAAGGACCGTCCCGTATTTCCACAGGTAAAGGAGTTTACCGTAAGTGCCGACGAAACAGACGGTGAATATGATTTTACTGATGTGTCGGGTCACGAATATTTCAATACACGAAAATTTCAGATTGATTTTAACATCGGTGCGGACAGTACCGAAGAATTAAACAAAAAGCTAACCGCTATAAGCCGTTGGTTTAAGGGCAAAGGCACGCTTATTTTTAACGATATGCCGTTTGTCAAGTGGAACGTAAGGGTAATGGACAGCGTGTCATATACACCCGAACACGACGGCAGAAAAGCCGTTTTGTCAGTGACGTATAAGGCAGAGCCTTTTTCGGAATTGATATTTGACGCTCTGAACGGACCTTGCCTTGATACATATACGACGCTTGATACAGAAATTCCGATAGGTCAAGATGAATATTTAACATTAAACGGTAATGGCACATACAAAAACATACCGAATATCGGTGATGTACACGTCAAACCTATTATAACCGTAACAGGTGCAACAAATCCTTTCACAATAGGAAATAACGGCAAAAATATCACTGTTAAGCATACGGGCGATATTGTTATTGACTGCGAAAAAGAGATAGCTTACAGCGGAAATACAAGTCTTATGACGGATATATCGGGCGATTTCTTTGAACTTGTCCCGGGATTAGATAACACAATAACAGTAGCAGGCGGTGGAGTTGTACAGATAAATTACACGCCTAAATTTTTGTACGACGTAGATTTTGACAATATGAAATGGAGTGAATAACATGGCTTTTAAATTACACGAATGGAACGAAACAGACTTCACAGGCGGTTGCCTTGCGTATCTGAATAAGGCGTACGAAGTGGCGGTGTTCGAGGGATTGCAGGAAACGCACACAGTTTCTTTTAAGTACCCTATGAAAGACGAAAAAGCGGAGCTTATAAAAGAAAATCGTATAGTATCGGTTGAAGGACAAGCATACCGCATTACATTTGTAAAGCGAGATTACAGCGGTTCAAGAATTATGACGGTGAAAGCTAACCGAATATTCTATGATGACGCACTTCATCATCACTTGCCGACAATCGGCAACGATACGGACGTGACAAAATCAACAATAGGTGTTGACCCGTACGACGTTATAAAACTTGCGATAGCCGATACAAAGTTTGAGCTTATACCCGACAGTGAACTTAAGGAAATGGGTATGACGAGAATAGGCGCAGACGGCGTTAAAATCGACTTTTACCCGACTGATAAGATAAATACTTATGACGTAATTCAAAACGTCATAGAGGCTTACGGCAGAGGTGAAATATACTACGACAATTACCGATTTGCGGTTGTGGAGCGTATCGGAAAAGACAACGGCGTGAGAATGTCAATAAAGAAGAATATGACAAGTCTTTCAGTCGAGAGAAACACGCAAGAGTTGACGACAAGACTGTATATGTACGGCAAGGACGATTTGACGATTTCATCAGTAAACGGCGGTAAGCCGTACATTGACAGTAAAGAGGGTATTGAGAAGTACGGTATTCGTGAGGCGTACCGAGATTATAGTGATTACGATGACCCCGAAAAGCTAAAGGCGTTTGGTGAGTGGGACTTAAAGGGCGAGGGTAACGATTTTAGACTTGACCGCCCTCAACTGACAATCACGGGGGACGTGGTTGATTTGAGTAAACTTGCCGAGTACGGTGATTTTTATAAAATTGCGTTGGGTGATACAGTACACGTTTTTGAAGATAATATCGAACATAAACAGCGAATTGTATCAATGACGTATTACCCATACAGCGCAAAACAGCCGTCAGTAACAATCGGTCAGCCTACATTGGCTAATGCGTATTACCACGCGTGGTATATGGGTAAGTTGATTAAAACTATTCAGAAAAATTCGGGCAGAGCGAATAAGCTGAAAACAAGTTACTTCCACGGTACATTGAACAGTACACAAAATCCCGTTGAATCAGATAACAAAAAACTGCTGTTAGACGGTGATTTGCTATATATCGAAGATAATAAGGGCAGACGAAGAATAAACCTCGGAAATATGGACGGTGCGTTCGTTTTTCAGATATTCAATCAGTTGTCGGAGAAAACCATTGAAATGGACGAGGACGGTAATGTTACTATAACAGGTGTATTTGCCACAGGCACAGACAAAAATGCAAGAACAGTTATAGATAAGAACGGTATTCAAAGTTACGACGCTGACGGCAATAAGTACGGATTGTGGTGTAATGCACCGAGTAGTAGCGGTCAAGGATATGCCGATTTAATATTGTATTATAACGGGAAAGAAATTTTTCAAGTATATAACAGTATCAGTGAAGCATATATAAAATTACAGGGAAACAATATTTTATACGGTGGTAACGGAGCAACACGAGGAGTAGGACAGTGGAAGTTTGAGCAAGGAGCAAGCGGAACGTTTCAAACGGCAGACGGAAAGACGGTAACTGTTTCGGGCGGTCTTATAACAGGCATTTCATAAAAGATATTTACAAAATTATTCCTTTGTGGTACAATTTAGGTATCACAAAGGAGGTATTTTTATGAAAGGGAATATTAAAAGTTTTATATGCGGTATGCTCGTTATGGGCGTTATATCGTGTGCGGGAGCGTATGCGACTGACGTATGGCAAAATATAAACGTTTTGCCGAATACAATAAAAGTTGTTGTGGACGGTAAAGAAGTACAAGCCGATAATTTCCTATACAACGACACAACATACTTGCCGATAAGGGCAGTTAGTGAAGCGTTGGGGAAAGATGTACAATATGATACCCAAACAAGCACCGCCACAATATCAGAAAAGAAAGAAGATGATACTATGACAGTAACAAGTAAATATACACCGCCGGCAGAATATATAAATAATTCTGATTATATAATTCAAAAGGACGGAGTGTATTATGTGTCAGTAGTTTTTATATGGGATATGATGCAAGGCACTGATTGTAAGCCTGAATACGACCATGATACAAGAGAAGTAAAAATATCAAAGGACAAAAAAGAAATATATTCGTGTCAAGCGATTTTGGTAGAGGATAGAAGTGTTATCCCATACGACCAATATGTAGATGAAATAGAGCCATTATTGAAGTAAGAAAGGGTTGTTTACATATGAAAAAATATTTATCTTTGATTGTAATGATATTCACCATAGGTTGTTTATGTGCTTGTGGCTCGGTATCCTCAAATGAAGTGTCAATATATGATACCTCGACAGGGAAAACAATATCCGTAGGCGATACAAAGGAAGAAGTCGATGAGGCTTTGGGAACACCTAAAGAAGAAATGAATTATAGTGAATATGAGGATAATCTTCATATAACTTATCAAGACGGAAAAGTAGACTATATGTCTGTAGATGTACAGAATTCAAAACTTTACCCAAACAATGACGTTAACCATTCCAGATACCAACTAAAAAAAGGAAATATAACAGCCGGAAGTACATTGGGTGAGTTCAAGCAGAATTATAAGCAAGCTGTTTCTGATAATGTTCAAACTTGGGTAAAAAGTTATGAAAAAACATCAAGTAGCAGATATAAAGAAACAAATATTTCGACAGATGAACTATATGATTATCTAAAGAAAGGTAATATGTATGGTGTAGCTGTACAAGCCCCTTATGGTTGTAGTGATGAAGATGAAATTATAGCTATCGAAGTTGGTGATATTGATAGACTTCTGCTTGGGGCAGGCACAGGAGAAGAATTATCCGACAATCAGAAGAATTGGAAAACAGGCTATGAATCACTAAGTGATGAAGAATTGCAGTCAACGAAAAAGCAGTTAGAGCAATTAGAGGAGCAAGAAAAGTATATATCAAATATCGCAAGTAAGTCGAACAATGATATTGAGTTTAGTAAGAGTTTGGATAGGCAACAGGCAAATAGCGAAGATATGGATAATGTTGATTTGGAAATCAAAAGACGAGAAAGTAATAAATAAAATGAAATATAACAAATAAGGAGATTGCTTTATGGATATAAAAAATGATATAGATATAATAACAAACTCAGATATATTTAAGAATGAGGGAAAAGAAATACTATCATTGTTTGGAGATTGCGTCACAGGTGGAATAGATAGCTATAGTAAGCTGATAAGCAAAATGTCATCTTTTGCGTTCGGGTTTAATACAATGTTTTTTATGGCTAAATTAAAAATGTATATAGAAGGTGTGTTTGAACCGGACGATAACGCAAAGAGAAAATTGGCAAAAAAATTAGTAAATGATAAAGAAAAATTAGAATATATACATATAGTATTAAAGGCTATTGATGAAGTTGAAACAGATAGTAAAATGTCATACATTATAAATTTATCTTTAGCACTGATGAATGATTTTATTCAAAAAGAAGATTTTTACAGAATGATAATGGCAATAAAAAGACTGCTTAATCAAGATTTGATTTATATGGCTGAGAATATAAATCAAAAAAATTTAAAAAATAATGTGCATGTTGATGCATTATTATATAATGGATTAGTCTATATCAGTAATATACCTATAGATGACCAACCGGAAGTATATAATTTTACTGAACTTGCAAAAAAAATAAATAAATTCGCATTTGAATATGATGTACAAAATGAATGTTTTCATATTGAAAATAATGACACAAAAGCGTTGTCAGAAAGTTCACATAGTATGAAAGGAATTGGAACTATATTACCTGAAGATTTAGATGGATTTTGATGGTAGACGAAAAATAAAAGCACTGACATAGCACGTCTTACGGCGTGCTTTTTTCGTACAAAAAATGAGGTGACACAATGTACAGACGAATACCACCATAGCACGCTTACGGCGTGTTTTTTTAATGAAATCCCAATCAATTACGATTAGAAAGGACTGATAAAATGAAATTAAATTTTAATTTTGACGGTAAAACATTTTTATCGAAATGGTGGAAGATTGTTCGCGATAATTTCACGGCAATTCAAACCGACCACAACACACTGTCCGACAAATTGGACACAGAAATCACGCAACGCACCAACGCTGATGTAGGTTTGGCAGACAAAATCACAGCCGAAACCAAAGCGAGGGAAAGTGCGGATAGTTCGTTAAGCAGTCGCATAAGCAACGAAGTAACAATACGACAGGCGGCGGATAATGAACTGCAACGTAATATTGACAGTGAAATCACCGAAAGACAGACAGCAGACAGCAAAAAGGCTGACAAAACCGAGTTGTACGGCACTGATGAAACGACAAAACATACTGTTACATATTCATTGACTGCGGCGGATATGGCTGTCAGTATCGACGCAGGACACAGTATAGGCACGGTTACAGTATCGGGTAACACGGTTAAATCAAAAATCCTGTTAGACGGTTATTCAATACAGGCGGCGGATTTATCAGCAACGTTCGGTTGCGGAAAAGGTGAGGACGGCGACAAATATATTTGTATATATTATTCACCCGAAACAGGTACGCTGACAATGACGGTTGAAGATGTTGAAACGTCACCGGAAGAGGGAACTATCGCATTAATGACGGTAGGATATAACACCGCAACAGTAACAACAATGTACAACAGGGCGCAAACGTTTACAGGTATCAACAATTTGAACGGACTAAAAACCAATAATAAAAATTCATTTTTGGCGGCGGTCAATGAAATTGCAACAAAACTGACAACTGAAATTTCGGACAGAGAGGGCGCAGAGCATTCACTGAATGAAAAAATCAGTACTGAAATTTCGGACCGACAGGCGGCGGACGACGAGTTGAAAGCAAAAATAGCAGATATAAATACAGAACTGACAACGGATAACCTGTTTTATGATTTATCAAAATACGTCAACAGTGACAACACATTAGTCACTGACGACAGCGGTGTACAGTATTTGTCATATTCGGGTTCGTTTGAAAACGGAACGTATTTGTATCACAATTTTGTTGTTGATAATTTCCACCGTAAACCGAAAACGGAAACCACATTAGAATTGACATTCAATGTGGCGTCACGTCATATAGCAGGGGACGGTTGCGACAGTGGCGGTTTGAATAAAGGTGAAACAGACGTATTGATTACATACACTGATACAACAACCGAAATATTCGGACAGTCATATTACACAGCAACCGATACAGGTGATAAAACAATCACGATAAACGGCACATCAGAAACGTATAAAACAACAAAATTTAAAATTGAAATCCCTGTAAAAAAAGAAATTAAATCAATTTCATTCCGAATTGTATCGGATAACTATTATACAAACGGTGACCCGACGGGAAATGCGTGTAAACAGAAAACATTAATACAGTCGGCTGTTTGTTATGATGATGAATGTGTAGCGGTATTACGTGATGATATTAACGCGAATACATCAAAAATTACTGCCAATACAACAAAAATCACCGAAATTGATAAAACAGTTACAGACATTTCAAAAAACCAAATATTTGTCGTGTGCGACGGCGACCACGACGAATTAAAAATACAGGCGGCGTTGTCGAGAGCCATACGAGGCACGGTAGTATATATCATGGGTGATTGTGTACTGACTAACGAAAACACACAGGACAGTGGGCTTGTTTCGGGGTTCGGTCATTATAATGCTATATTAAATGTAGGTATACGAGTTACATTAGACGGTACTTACTGTAGTTCAATTACGTTTAAAAATACCAATCCTGCCGCACGTCAAGTTATATTCTTCTTGGGTATTATGGCGAAGTTAAAAAATATAAATTTCCAAGAGGATAACACCACCTGTACTCAAACATCTGTTAATCCTATGATTTTATTTGGCAATAGTAACGCAATCGTTGATAATTGTGTATTAGGCGAAGTATATGATGTAAATCAAGATGATAGTACCGTTGGTAATATCATTATGTGCAGTGGTTCAAAATTTACAAACAATGTTATTGACGGTTGGTGCTTAAAAACAAAAACCAATATAGGTGCATGTATGAAATTTACAAAAGTTTTTGTAGATAACAATAAATTTACAAATATATGGACTACCGATAATTCAGATTCGGGATATTTAATGTCTGTATCAGCGTCGATATTTATAAACAATGTATTTGAAGATAACACCATACCACAAGGGGAAATATATTTCAGCGGTAACAACAGTCTTTGTAATCATAATATTTTCAATAGTAGTGATATCGGTAATATTACACTGGCAGGTAATACAGCCAATAATGTATTTATTTCGTTAGATTTGAACGAGTGTATAGCAGTCAAATTGAGAAGTATCTGCAATGACAATACATTCTTTGGATTAAAGGTAAAAGAAGGTGACTGCGCTTTTGATTTGGGTGTAGAAGCAACATTTGCAAACAATTATATTAAAAATCTGTCTATTATAACAACAGATAGTACAGAAGTTAAGGGATATAATATCCTTTATGCAAACAAGGCATTTTGTCGTGATAATGTGATTCTATTATCTGCGGCAACAAACATATTAGAAAATCTGTACGTTATCGAAGCTAACGCTTCGTCGGTTGTAACGGGCAATGTCACAAGTGCAAGCTCAATAGGTCAACTGGACGAAGGTTGTGTGGCTGAAGGTAATACGGTTGCATGGAGTTAAGGAGGTCGAATATGTACAAATTTTATATGAAAAACGGAACAGCGTATTTCTATGAACACGGTGTTGAAATTGACGGCACAGTGTACGGAATACATACCGACAGGGATATATTGCGTATAAAACGCAGTGTTGTAAATAACAAATTCGCCGAAACTGACGACAATTTCGATATGGACACAGAAATTGCAAAAATTCAGCATACAGACGTAACGTTGGAACAGCCGACATCAGAACAGCTGTCACAGATACAGTCAAAAACATTTGACAGTATGTCGGATATGAA
>ERZ773104.1894-NODE-1894-length-25588-cov-7.152039_pt1 | contig 25588 bp, 24 predicted proteins | sample MGYA00511920_ERZ773104 | MGnify/ENA primary metagenome ERZ773104 (study PRJEB29015, sample SAMEA2737857) | human gut metagenome | biome: human gut; feature: human-associated habitat; material: faeces | place: China | collected 2012 ...
CGGGCACCACCTGGCCCTTGGGCACGGGCATGTCGGCCTGCTTCTGGGGCAGCATCAGATAGCTGATGACCTGCTTGACGCCCTCCACCTGACGTGCGGCACGGATGGCCAGCTTGCGTTCGGCCTCATCCTTGACCACACCCAGCAGCACCACGCGTCCGGCGTTGACTTCCGTGTCGATGCGGGTGGAGCTCAGGCCCGAGGTGCCGATGAGTTCCGTGCGCAGCTTGGTGGCCAGGACGAAGTCGCCGGTCTCGCTCTTGGCCGGGGTGAACCAGTGCGAGGTGACGGAGCGCACGCCCTTGTGTCGGCGGGCGATGCGGATGGCCTGGGAGCGCATCTTCTCGGGGGCCTCGCCCACCAGGAAGACATGGCCGTAATAGCAGTAGACCTTGATGCCCCAGCCCTGGGAAAGGTTGGCGTCCATAAGGTCGGACTTGATGCCCAGGGAGATCTCTTTGTCATCGGTGATGGTGCCGCTCAGGCGCTGGTCGTCGTACACGCCGTAGAGCGAGGCACAACCGCTGCTGAGCATGAGGCAGCAGAGGAGCAGCAGGGGGACGATGTAACGCATGTATCCTCCTTGCGCCGGAGCGCTATTCCTTTTCACGCCGGATGCGGGCACCCACGGCGTTGAGTTTGTTCTCGATGCGTTCGTAGCCGCGATCCAGATGGTAGATGCGCTGCACGTGGGTCGTGCCGTGCGCGGCCAGACCGGCCAGCACCAGCGAGGCGCTGGCGCGCAGGTCCGAGGCCATGACCGGGGCGCCGGTCAGACGGCTGACCCCGCGCACCATGGCCGTATGGCCGGAGATCTTGATGTCCGCGCCCATGCGCACCAGCTCCAGCACGTGCATGAAGCGGTTCTCGAAGATGCTTTCTTCCACCATGCTGGAGCCTTCGGCCAGGCACATCAGGGCCATGATCTGGGCCTGCATGTCGGTGGGGAAGCCGGGGTAGGGACGGGTCTTCACGTCCGCGCCGCGCAGCACGCCCTGGTAGCGGGCCAGCACGCCTTCGGGGCGCTGTTCGATGGCCAGGCCCATGCTTTCCAGCTTGGCGATGACGGATTCCAGCTCGGTGAAGGGGCAGTTTTTGAGCAGCAGCTCGCCGCCGGTGATGCCGGCCGCCACCAAAAAGGTGCCGGCCTCGATGCGGTCGGCCATGATGGCGTATTCCGTGCCGCGCAGGCTGCTGACGCCCTTGATGCGGATGGTGCTGCTGCCGTGGCCTTCGATCTGCGCGCCGCAGGAGATGAGGAAGTTGGCCAGATCCACCACTTCGGGCTCACGGGCCGCGTTTTCCAGCGTGGTCTCGCCGTCGGCCAGCACGGCTGCCATGAGCAGGTTCTCCGTGCCGCCCACGGTGGGCATGTCGAAGGTGATGTGGGCGCCGCGCAGCTTGTCGCAATGGCCCATGATGTAGCCTTCTTCCAGCTCGAAGGTGGCGCCCATGAGTTCCAGGCCCTTCAGGTGCTGGTCCACGGGGCGGGCGCCGATGGCGCAGCCGCCGGGCAGGGCCACGCGGGCCTGACCGATGCGGGCCAGCAGCGGGCCCAGGCACAGCACGGAGGCACGCATGGTGCGCACCAGGTCATACGGGGCCTCGGGCAGCAGGCTGCCGGGCGTCAGCTCCACGCGATGGTCGTCATAGCCGCAGGTGCAGCCCAGCACGTTCAGGAGCTTGATGGTGGTATGGATGTCGCGCAGGTCGGGCACATTGGTGTAGACCATGGGCGCATCCAGCAGGATGCCGGCAAAAAGAATGGGCAGGGCGGCATTTTTGGAGCCGCTGATATCTATGGTCCCTTTGAGCGGCGTACCGCCTTCGATAATGAGCTTGTCCATCAGGATCCTCGTGCGGCCTGCAGGCCCTGGCCTGCGGCGCATGCTGGGGGTTGCGGCACCGGTCCCGTCCCTGTGGGGACTGGCCCGTGCTCCGGCAAAACATGGTGTTTGGAGCCGGTATCGGATGCTAGTTTTTTTTCTAAAAAAAATCCAGAAAGAGAAATGTAAATTTTTGCTTGCATATTTTTCGGGATGTGCGTATACACGTCTTCGTTACGGCGGAAGTAGCTCAGTTGGTAGAGCACCTGGTTGTGGCCCAGGTGGCCGTGGGTTCAAGTCCCATCTTTCGCCCCATAAGGAAATCCCCCCGCTTTCGAGCGGGGTTTTTCTTTTTCTGCCGCCAGGTTACCTGTCTGGAAAAGGGGCCAGCGCTCACGCCGATGGCCGTGGCCGGGAGCCCGGGCACGGATGAGCCCCTGCTCCTTTCCCGTGCGCAGGGAAGGGCAGGCATGGCCAGCTCCTTTTTGGGGGGAGGAAGGGCGCCCCTGTCCGCAGCCGGCACCCGCCCGGTGTGGAAGAAGGCCAAGGGGCCTTCCGTTACAGGATGGCGATCCCTCCCTTATGGAGGCAACGGCCCTTGCGGCCTCCGGACGGGCCGCCCTTGCCAAAGCAGGGCCTTTTGCGTACAAAACATCCCATCACGGAGCGTGGCGCAGCATGGTAGCGCACCTGCTTTGGGAGCAGGGGGTCGCTGGTTCGAATCCAGTCGCTCCGACCATAAAAAGATCAAGAGGTCATACCACGATGTGGTGTGACCTCTTTTTGTTTTTGCGGCCCATGGCGGCCATGCCGCAGGGAGTCCCCGCAGGCCTTGGGAAGCGCGTCCAATCTTTCCCTGCGGGCGTGCCTGGGGCGGAGAGGACGAGGCAGGGCGGCAAGGCCCCCACCTGCAAGGATAGGCAAGGCGGGTGCATGGGCCGTCAGGACAGGGCGCCTCATCCCCTCTTCCGGACAGGCAGCCATGCCGGGGCGGCCGTCCCCACACCGGACAGCCCGCGCCGGGGAAAACGGGTTTAGCGGCAGGCGGGTTTCTTGCGCCCGGCGATGATACGGTAGAGCTTTGCCCGGGAGATGCCGAGCGAAAGCGCAGCAAGGGCCTTGTTGCCTTTGTGCTGTTCCAGGCTGTCCATGACCGCTTTGAATGCGTAGTCCGCCATCATGTCGTCCAGTGTCCGGGAACCGCCGGAAGGATAGGTCGAGGCATCCAGAAGATACTGCGGAAGGTGGCGGCTTTCGATGATATTGCCGTCGATGATGTTGAACGCGTATTCGATGATGTTGCTCAACTCTCGAACATTGCCCGGCCAGTCGTAATTCATGAACAGATAGTAGACTTCCTTGGAAACGCCGCTGATATTTTTTTTGAATATCTGGGAATAGAGCCGCAAAAAATAAATGATGAGCGACTTGATGTCTTCTTTTCGTTCGCGCAATGGCGGGATGGTGATGGAGACGACGTTCAGGCGGAACAGCAGGTCACTGCGGAACCTGCCCTGCTTGACCAGCTGGAGCAGGTCCCTGTTCGTGGCCGCAACGATGCGGACGTCGAGCTGTTTGGAGCTTTGTCCGCCGATGCGCTGCACCTCGCGCTCCTGGATGATGCGCAGCAGCTTTGCCTGGAGGGAGAGGGACATCTCGCCCAGTTCGTCAAGAAAGATCGTTCCGGTATGTGCCTGTTCGAACAGGCCGGGGTTGCCGCTTTTCTTGGCCCCGGTGAACGCGCCGGAATCATAGCCGAACACTTCGGCTTCCAGCAGGGATTCCGGCAGGCTGGCGCAGTTGAGCTTGATGAACGGGCCGTCGGCCCGTTCGCTGAGTTCATGGAGCGAGCGGGCCAGCAGCTCCTTGCCCGTGCCGCTCTCGCTTTGCAGGAGCACGGTCGAGGAGGAGGGCGCCACCTTCTTGATGATGGCCTTGATGCGCAGGACCGATTTGCTTTGGCCGACGAAAGACTGGATGGAGGGCTTTTCGGCCCCTTTCCTGTTCCCAGCGGGCGGGTAGCGCAGTTCCGAAAGGGGTGTCTGGGCCGTTTTCAGGCTGTTTTTCAGGGGCTTTCCTTCCTCCGCCGATACGGCGGAAAAATAGATGAGGAAACCGTGCAGCCTCTCCCCTGATATCATGAGCTTTCTTTTTTCAGCCAGGAACGTCTGGCCTGTCTTCTCGTCCCTGTAGGAAGATTCCGACAGGGACGCCCCCTCTTCGTTCTCGGAAAAAATCCCCAGCAACAGTTCAAGATCCTTCAGGGTCCTGACGTCGTATTTTTTGTGCTGCGACGAGATGATGTCGTGCATGGTCGCGTTCATGAACACGACGCGTTCGAAGGCATCCGCAACGACGATGCCGTCGGTGATGCATTGCATGGACATCTTGAAGCGCAGCAGATGGGTGAACTGCTGGCTGAGGTCTTCGGCCATCTTTTTTACGTCGGTGATGTCCGAGAGCAGGATGACGAGATCTTCCCCGTCAAAAAAAGAGTCGATGATATAGGTGTGGTCAGCGATGTTCAGCTTGCGCAACTTGATCTCTGTCGCATCCCTTGCCTCAAGGACTTTGGGCAGGGAAAGCTCGGAAAACAGGATCTCCTTCAGTTTCTTGATGGATCTTCCGGTCAGCGAAAGGAGCTTCAGACCGGCACTATTGACGGCAAAAAGCTCTCCCTTGCGGGAAACGACAAGTATGGCTTCGGAAAGATGGTCAAGGAGAGCGCTCTTTTGCAAAGATACATGACGAGAAACAGTATCATTCATGGACTGTCACCATCCGCAAACAACATCATCGTCCCGGCAGGACGACATTCCTGATCGAAAGCCCGGCGGCCATGAAAGGGCCCTTCAGCGGAACCGGCATGATCCGGGACAGGAGTCCGTGCACGGTTTCCCTCCCTGTGGAGCACGCCATACCTGACTATTACATAGTTATCCGTAATGACAAACAAAAAATTCCCTGCCGTCTGAAGGGACGGAGTGTTTCAGAACAAGAAAAATGCTGTCTCAAAAATAAAGATATAACATATTGATATAACATACTTTTTGATATCAATATCTTTTTTTGATCTCAAAAATGAGACAGCATCATTTTATTGTTTTGCTAATATAACGATATTTTTTGATATTTTTCATGGCATGGCTCTTGCTAATTAAATCACAAACGCAAGGAGCTGTAATGGAAGATACCACCCCTCAATTCATAGTGATCGGAGCCATGGACGGGGTCTCCTCCGGGGCCCTGTGTTCCGCGCTGGAGGAAAGTGGCCATACCGTGATCTACGCCATCAACCAGTTTTTCGTTTGAATGACCGCAGGCGCTATGGATCTGGAAGATCAATGGAAGCTGGCCAAGGTCATCGAACATGGCAACCATGCCAACCTGTACGTCCTTATTGGCTGCCCGGATGCGGAAAGCAGCCAGATCCAGGCGGAAACGGTCTCCACCGGGGACCCCTCCCTTTCGGGACCGCTGACGGGGAAGCAGTTGCGGCTCAAGGTGATGCATATCGTGGAGCCTGAAGCAGCAGCCTTTTTTTCTCCCCAGGCATTCGAGAAGTACATCCTTCCGTTCATCCACAGATTCGACAAGGAGGCAATCTGCCAGCGGATGAATGATCTCCGCAAAAAGAATATGTGACATATGCAATAGTTTTTCATGCATGCGTCAAGTGAACACGAGTGTGCATTTTGGTAAAGGAGTCAGTGATGGAATTGGAATTTTTTGATTTTCCTGTTCAGAATGTCGTATTCGGGGAAAAGACGGCTCTGGAAGGGACAGTGCTCACCATCAACCGGGAAGAGATGGCCCGGCAGATCGATCCGGACGGTTTTTTCTCCGACGTGCAGATAGACATCGCCCGTCCCGGTGAAGCCGTACGCATCATCAACATCATGGATGTCATGCAGCCGCGCTGCAAGGAATCGGATGCGGAAAGCCCCTACCCGGGCATGTTCTCTTCCATGCAGCTTGCCGGTACGGGGCGCACATATGTCCTCCAGGGGGTCAGCGTCATGCAGACGGGCAGACGCCAGGGCATACAGGAAGGCATCATCGACATGTCCGGGCCCGGCGCGGCGTATTCGCTGTTCAGTTCGCTCTGCAATGTCGTCCTGCGCTGCACGCCGGCGGATCCCAATGCCAGCAACAGTGATTTCGACGCCGCCACGCGCAAGTCCCTGCTGGCAGCGGCCCTGTATCTGGGGAAGACCGCACGGGGGCAGCAGCCGGGGAGCGTACGTACCTTCAGCACGGATACGCCCGTGGATCCCCATCTGCGCAAGGTCGTCTACATCTATTACCTGCAATCGCAGGGCCCGCTGCGCAATACCTTCCTTTACGGCAAGGACGTCACCAGCCTCCTGCCCACGCTGCTCCATCCCAACGAAGTCATGGATGGTGCCATCGTCAGCGGCAACTACATCATCGCCTGCCAGAAGAACCCCACGTATCTGCACCTCAACAATCCCGTCATCCGGGAATTGTATGCCCGCCATGGCAAGACCCTGGATTTTGCCGGTGTGGTCATCGCCAACGAGCACAGCACACTTTTCGACAAGCGGCGTACAGCCGAGTTCGCCGCCAAGCTGGCCCGCCAGATAGGTGCCGAGGGCGTCGTCATGACCCAGGAAGGCGGCGGCCATGCCGACTCCGACCTCATGTTCTGCACCCGGGCCTGCGCTGCCCAGGGCATCCCGTCAGTGATGCTCATCAATGAACTGGCCGGGCCCGAGGGGGACCAGCCCTCGCTGGTGGATACCACGCCGCTGGCCCGCCATGTCGTCAGTACGGGGAACAATGACCAGGTCATCGATCTGCCCGGCATGACCACGGTCCTTGGAGGGGACTGCCTGCTCAGGGTGCCGGATGCCTCCCGGCCGTTCTCCACGGCACTGGGGCGGATGTACACGGCCACGAACCAGCTGGGAGCCTACAGACTTTCCGCCACGGCATTCTGATGCTGCGGGACGCGCTCTGCAGAGCCGGCATTTTCAAGGCAACCCTTCAACCCACTGAGAGAACGCCATGATAAAGATCGTCCACTATCTCAATCAGTTCTTCGGACAGATAGGGGGAGAAGACAAGGCAGACATCCCGCCGCTCGTCAGGCACGAGCCCGTCGGGCCCGCCATGGCTTTTGCCGCGCAACTCAAGGACATCGCCACGGTCTCGGCCACCGTCATCTGCGGTGACAACTATATCGCGGGCAATCAGGAGCAGGCCATCGAGACCATCATGGGCTTCATCCGCGAGGAAAAGCCCGACCTGTTCATCGCCGGCCCGGCCTTCAATGCCGGACGCTATGGCCCGGCATGCGGCGCCGTTTGCGCGGCCGTGGCGGCGGAACTCCATATCCCGGTCATCACGGGCATGTATCCGGAGAACCCCGGCGCCGAACTGTACCGGGACAAGGCGCTCATCATCGAGACCGCCAATTCCGTGGCCGGCATGCGCCAGGCCGTGACCGCCATGAGCGCGCTTGCCAGAAAGATAGCCACGGGCGTCCCTGTCGGCCCCGCGGCGGCAGAGGGCTACCTGCCCACCGGACATCGCCGGAACATCTGGAGCGACAGGGACGGCGCCGAGCGCGCCGTGGACATGCTGCTTGCCGTGCTCGACGGCAAGGCCGAAGAGGTGGGCACGGAGCTGCCCATGCCGGTCTTTGACGAAGTCGCTCCGGCAGCGCCTTTGGCCGACCCCGCCAAGGCCCGCATCGCCCTCGTCACCGAAGGCGGGCTGGTGCCCAAGGGGAACCCGGACGGCCTTGAATCGTCCCGGGCGAGCAAGTACCTGCGGCTGTCGCTGGAGGGGCTCCGGACCCTTGCACCGGAATCCTTCCAGACCGTCCATGGCGGGTACAACAATGCCTTCGTCAATGCCGCGCCGTGCAGGCTGCTGCCTCTCGATGTCTGCCGTGAACTGGTGGCCGAGGGCGTCATCGGCGAGCTGGCCGACTACTGTTTCACCACCACGGGCAACGGCACCTCCTACAACAACAGCAAGGAATTCGGGAAGGCCATCGCTGCCGCTTTGAAGGCGGACAACGTGCAGGGGGTCATCCTTACCTCCACCTGAGGCACCGGTACTCGTTGCGGCGCAACGATCACCAAGGAAATCGAACGCATGGGCATCCCTACCGCCCAGATTTGCACCATCACTTCCATTGCTGCCTCCATCGGCGTTCCCCGCATCGTCCCCGGGGAGGGCATCCCCTTCCCGGTGGGCAATCCTTCCCTCGATGCCGCTGCGGAAAAGAAGCTGCGCAGGGGCCTTGTCCTGAAGGCCCTGCAGGCCATCAGCCAGCCGGCTTCCGGTCCCAGTCATCCTTAATCAGCAACCTTTGTGGGGGATCCCATGACTACTCTGCAAATATACGCACTGGTCTGGCTCGCCTTCGTCTTCGGCCTGAGCCTCTGGCAGCACATCAACCTCGGGCTGATCATGATCCCGGCCAGCTTCCTGCTGGCCCTGTTCACCGGCCTGCCCCTCAAGGAACTGTACGCCGCCTTCCCGGCCAAGCTCGTCCTGCTGGTCCTGGGGGTCATGTATCTGTGGAACCATGTGCAGGAGAGCGGTTTTGCGGGCATCATCGTCAAGAAGGCCGTGGCACTGGCCAGGGGCCGGGTCTACCTCCTGCCCTGGATCATCCACGTACTGGCAGCCCTCATCTGCGCTGTGGGTGCCCTGCCGGCCGCGGCCTTCGCCATCACCGTGCCGGTGGCCCTGGAGATCGCTAAGCGTGAGCGTATCAGCCCGACCATGATGGGGATCATCCTGATCCAGGGCTCGTGCGTGGGCGGTTTCACCCTGTTCAATCCCTGGGGCAACCTTGTGGCCGAACAGGCCGCGCATGCGGGCATCCCCATCGACCCGACCTGGCTTTTCCTCTCGCAGGGCGTGGTCGCCATCGCCGTGGCCGTGGTCGCCTTCTTCGTCTTCGGCGGCATGGAGCTGATCCGCCGTCCCGTGCAGCAGAACCGTGGCGGGGAAGAAGGGCAGGAGGCCACCGGGCCCCTGACGCCGTACCAGATCTGTTCCTTCATCGGCATGATCCTGTTCATCGTGCTGGCGCTCCTCAAGTATGACGTGGGCCTGACCGCCTTCACCATCGGCATGGTCCTGCAGATCGCTTTCCGCATCAAGTCCAAGGCCGCCCTGAGCAAGCTCCCCTGGGGCATCGCCATCATGATCGCCGGCGTCCTCATCTATGTGGGCCTGCTGGAAAAGCTGGGTGTGCTGCGGGTCATCGGTGACTACCTTGCCAGCATGGAAGATCCGTCCCTCGTGCGCTTCAGCGTCGCCATCGTGGGCACCATCCTGGCCAACTTCGAATCCTCTTCCATCGCTGTCCTCGGTCTGGTCATCCCCGTGGCCGTAAAGTCCATGGCCGGTTCCACGGCTGTCCTGGCCAACAGCATCTCGCTGGGCGTCTTGTCGGCCTGCCTGGTGGTCATGTGCGCCAGTCCCTTCCATATCGGCGGGGCGCTCATCCTGTCCGAGGCGGAAGACTACGACAAGACCTTCCGGCACCTGTTGTGGTGGGTCCTGGCACTGACGCTGATCATGCCGTTCCTTACCTTCCTGTTGTGATCACTGCGCGGGGCTGTCCGCGCCATGCTCCTCCACCTCCCCACGGTCGTGCCGGGTACCACATCTCCTCCGTCCTGCCCGGCACGGCCAGCAAACCAATGAGGCTTTCATGGAAAGACATGAGCTTGTCATCATAGGTGCAGGTCCTGCCGGTCTTTCGGCCGCCATCTACGCCAGGCGCGCGGGTATCGAGACCCTCGTCCTGGAAAAGGGGCGCCCCGGTGGGCAGATCCTGACGACCAGCAGGATCGAGAACTATCCCGGTCTGCCCGAAGCCACCGGGGCTTCCCTTGCCGAGGCGCTCCGGGCACATGCCCTGAGCTTTGCGCCCCGGTTCATGACCGGTTCCGTGCAGAAGCTGTCCTGTTGCGGCGATGACAAGGTCATCGAACTCAAGGACGGCAGCCGGATCGCGGCCCGGGCCGTCATCATCGCCAGCGGTGCGGGTTTTCGCAGGCAGGGGTGCCCCGGTGAGGGCAAGTATACCGGTCTTGGCGTATCCTATTGTGCCGTATGCGATGCCGCTTTTTTTGAAGGGCTGGAAGTCGCCGTCATCGGTGGCGGCAATACCGCCGTGGAGGAGGCCGTGTATCTTACCGGTTTCGCTTCCAGGGTCTATCTCGTCCACCGGCGCGACACCTTCCGGGCCGACAGCCTCGCTGTGGAGCTGGCACTGGCCAATCCCCGGATCGTTCCGGTCATGGAGAGCGTGCTCGAAGCCATCGAGGGCAGTGATATCGTCGAAAAGATCCGGGTCAGGAACGTCAAGAGCGGTGAACAGCGCTGCATCCCCGTCAGCGGGGTCTTCATCTTCATCGGCACGCTTCCCCATACGGAATTTCTGGAAGAGGGCCTGCTGCAGACGAAGGAAGGCGGCTGGATCGTCACGGACGAGAGCATGCGCACGTCCGTCCCCGGCATTTTTGCCGCGGGTGACGTACGGGACACCCCCTTGCGGCAGGTGATCACCGCGGCGGGGGACGGGGCCCGGGCCGCCATGGCCGCCTACGGCTATCTGCACGGCTGAGCCGCCTGCCGCCCGTAAGGACGGCTCTGTCGCAAACTTCCCAACGGAAACAAGGAAGGCACCATGAATACTGTCGGCATCAAGGCCACGGCCTACTGCCTGAATTTTGCTCCCGAGCTGGCGCTGCACTATGGCGGGACGCCGGTCCAGGAACGCCGCTCCGGGCGTGATCCGGGCTTTTTGCAGGCGCTGGAGGCGCAGGCCCAGACCTATGAACAGGCGCAGGCCTACGCGCCCAACAAGACCTATATCGGCGCCATGAGCATCGATGAGCTGCAGGCAGCGCCCCGTCCCTGGACGGAACATCCCTGCGAGCCTGCCCGCTTCGGAAAGTTCGGCGAGATCATGCCCGAGGACGAGCTGCTCGGGCTCATGGACATCTGTGACGTCTTCGACCTCATCTGGCTGGAAGAAGGCTTTGCCGCCCGGATCGCCCAGCGTCTTGCCCGGGATCCCGTGCTGGGGCCGGAACAGCTGGGACGTCTGGAAAAGGGCCATCCGGCCGCGGAGATCGCGGAGATGGTGGAACAGCACCATGCCCTGCCGCTCTATCGTGAAGGCCGGGTCGTGGGCTGCTGCCGCCGCGCCCATGACACGGACGAGAACCTGTCCGCCGACATCATGCTGGAGAACCTGGCCTGCAAGGCCAGCGGCGTGCTGTCCCTGCTCCATCTGATCAGGAATGCCGGCCTTGCGCCCGGCGACATAGATTTTGTGGTGGAGTGCTCTGAAGAAGCCGTGGGCGACGCCCTGCAACGCGGCGGCGGCAACATGGCCAAGGCCGTTGCCGAGATCTGCGGCTGCGGCAATGCCAGCGGCTTCGACATCCGGGGCTTCTGTGCCGGGCCCGTGGCTTCGGTCATCGCCGCCGCCAGCATGGTGGCCAGCGGGACACGGGCCAATGTGGCCGTCATCAGCGGCGGTTCGGTGCCCAAGCTGTACATGAACGCCCGGGACCACATCAGGAAGGGGACCGTCCCGCTGGAAAACTGCATCGGCAGCTTCGCCCTGTTGCTCACGCCCGATGACGGGACGTGCCCGGTCATCCGCCTGGACTGCCTGGGCAAGCATTCCGTGGCTGCCGGTGCCGCGCCGCAGGCCATCACCACCGCCCTGACTTTCGAGCCGCTCGCCCGCGCGGGCCTCACGCTCACCGATGTGGACAAGTATGCGCCCGAGCTGCACAACGCGGAGATAACCCTCCCGGCAGGCGCGGGCAACGTGCCGGAAGCCAACTACAAGATGATCGCGGCCCTGGCCGTCATGAAGGGCCAGCTTGCCCGTGAGGATCTTGGCCGCTTCGTGGCGGAGCGCGGCATGCCGGGTTTCGTCGCGACCCAGGGGCACATCCCCTCCGGCGTCCCCTATGTGGGCCATGCTCTGGAAGCTTTCAGGGCCGGGACGCTGCGGCGGGCCATGATCATCGGCAAGGGGAGCCTCTTCCTCGGGCGCCTGACGAACCTGGCCGACGGTGCCTCTTTCATCATGGAACGGCCCTGTGACAGGCAGGCGGACCAGGGGGCCCCCGGCAGAGAGGACGTGCTGGAAGTCCTGCTGGGCGCACTGGAAGATCTGGCCGTCACCCTCCAGAAGGCATAGGAGGCCCTATGGCTAGGCAAGACAATACGCGTGCCGCCATCGGCAAGGCCCTTGAAGAGGTCGTCATGCGGGCCCGATGCGGGAAGAAGCCCTGCCGCCTCGGCCTGATGGCCGCCGGCAGCGAGTTGCCTCTCCAGGAATTCCTTTGCGCGGCCCGGGACGCCATGGAAGCCGATCCCGCCCTGCGTATCACGGGCATAGGCCCGCTGCCTGACGGGCCGTTGCCCGACGGCCTGGACTGGCAGGAGACGGAAAACAGCGGCGATGCTGCTGCGGCCGTCATGGAATCCCTCCTCGACGAGGGCAGGATCGAGGGCGCCGTGGCACTGCATTATCCTTTCCCCATGGGCGTGACCACCATAGGCCGCATGCGCTGCCCCGCCAGCGGCCGCCCCATGTTCGTGGCGTCCAGTACGGGCATGAGCGCTCCCCGGCGGGCCGAGGCCATGCTCCGCAACGCGGTCCTCGGTGCCGGTGTGGCCAGGGCCCTGGGCCTGCCGCTGCCGGTGCTGGGAGTGCTGAACCTGGAGGCTGCTCCCCAGGTGGTCCGTGCCCTGTCGCACATGGTGGACAAGGGCTATCCCGTGCGGCTGGGCGAGAGCATCCGCCGGGACGGCGGCGCCCTGCTGCGCGGCAACGACCTGCTGTGCGGTGCCGTGGATGTCTGCGTCACGGATACCCTGACCGGGAATGCCCTTATGAAGGTCTTTGCATCCTTCACGTCCGGGGGGAGCCGTGAGACCTGCGGCTGGGGCTATGGGCCCTCTGTGGGCGAAGGCTGGGACAAGGTCATCAGCATCGTTTCCAGAGCGTCGGGTGCGCCGGTCATCACCGGGGCGCTGTTCTATACGGCCCGGGCGGTGCGGGCAGGCCTGCCCGGGAAGATCCGGGAGGAGTTCCGCCTTGCCGCTGCCGCGGGCCTGGAAGCTGAGATCGCGGCCCTGGCTCCCGCACCCGTGCAGGAAGAGGCCGGGCCGCCGCCGGCCGTCCCCACCGATGCGGAACTGCACGGCATCGACGTGCTGGATCTTGAGGCGGCCGTCCACTGTTTGTGGCGGAACGACATCTACGCCGAGGCGGCCATGGGCTGCACGGGGCCTGTCATCAAACTGCCCGCCCACAGCCGGGATGCTGCGCGGCAGCTCCTTACGGACGCGGGCTATCTGTAAAGCATAGCATTCTGTCAATCCCGAGACGAGGTGAACCCATGATCAGCGTGAACAAGGAAAATTTCGAGGCTGAAGTCCTGCAAAGCGATATGCCCTGCGTCGTGGATCTCTGGGGGCCGCAGTGCGGTCCCTGTCTGGCCCTGATGCCCGAGGTCGAGAAGCTGGCCGGAGAATTTGAAGGCCGCATCAAGTTTTGCAAGCTCAATGTGGCCGAAAACCGCCGCCTGGTGATCGGGCTGCGCGTCATGGCCGTCCCCACCATCCTGTTCTACAAGGGGGGCGAGACCACGGCCCGCCTGACGGGAGAGGGCGTCTCCATCGAGAGCATCAGGGAAGAAGCCGAAAAGCTGCTGTGAACGCCGCCGTCGTGCTGTGCGACTGTCATGCGATCACTACATACAAACATGTTGAGGTAATATCATGAGCAAGCTCAAGGGCAAGAAGCTTCTGCTGCTGGGTGAGCGGGACGGTATCCCCGGCCCGGCCATGGCAGATGTGTTCGCCAATTCGGGCGCAGAGGTGCTGTTCTCTGCCACCGAATGTTTCGTCTGAACCGCCGCCGGTGCCATGGATCTGGAAAATCAGCAGCGCGTCAAGGACGCTGCTGAGAAGTACGGTGTGGAAGACCTGATCGTCGTTCTTGGTTCTTCGGATCCCGAAGGGGCCGAAATCTATGCCGAGACCGTCACCATGGGCGACCCCACCTTTGCCGGACCCCTGGCAGGAGCCTCGTTGGGGCTCTGCGTCTATCATGTGCTGGAACCCGAGATGAAGGCCGAGGCCGATCCCCAGAAGTGGGAAGAGCAGATAGGCATGATGGAGATGGTGCTCAATGGCGATGCGCTGGCGGAAGCCGTGCGCAAGATGCGTGAAGCCAACAGCAAGGTGACCTTGTAATACGGAAGGCGGGAGGCTGTCCCGCCGGCCCCCTATGGACGAAGTACGGCCCCGGAACGGATGTTCCGGGGCCGTTTCGTATCCGGCAGACGGCTCCGGGCCGGCCCGGTGAGGATGGGGCGAGGAGATGCACCGGGAGGCCCGGGAGAAGGAGGCCTGTCTGCCGCTACGGCTGGCGGGAGCAGGGATCCAGGGCGATGGCGGGACCGGGATCAGGGCGGACCCGGTCAGGCTTCAGGCCAGGAAATATTCAGATGCCCCGTGCTGTCGAAGACGAGCGGGCTTTCTTCCTTCCAGATGTCCCCCAGCATGTCGGGATGCGTCGCGCGCAGTTCGTCCAGCAGGGGGCGGGTCAGGAGGATGTGTCCGAGGTCACGCGTGGAGCGGATGACGGCTGCCCGGACAAATTCCGTCCGGGGCTGCCAGCAGATCTTCAGACCGGCCTGGATGGCCTCCCGTTCGCTGGCGAAAGCCGGGGGCAGCTTGACGCGATCCATGCAGCAGGAGGTAAGGGCGTTGATCCACATGGCTTCCAGATCCAGACCGTTGATGGTCTCTGTCGTGGTCACGTCCGCGATGCCGATGCCGATGCCGTTGCCGCCGGAGGCGGCCGTCACGCGCAGGACCGCGATGGTATTGATGAAGGGGTGCCCGTAGGGCTCGCCGAAGCCTACCCGGCCCACGACCTTGGAATCCATGCCGGTGCCGCTGATGTCCTTGCCGATCTCTTCCACGACCAGCATGTCCAGCTGTTCGAAGGGCAGCACGGCCTTGAGCTTCTTGGCCCTGGCCAGCAGTTCCCGGTCGGCCTTGAGCATGTCCGCGGCTTCGACGCCTTCCACGAGGCAGATGCGGCTTTCGGCATTTTCCACCACGGCCAGCCCGAAGGCCACAGGCGCATGGGCGATCATGTGTTCGGCCAGGCGGGGGATGTATTCCACCAGCCCCTTGCGGCCGTAGATATGGGCATTCTTGGCGCCCAGATCCTTGCCGAGGCCCACGGTGAGCATCTTGCACAGGCCGCTTTCGATGTCTGACGTGAAATTGGTATGGGCCTTGACCCTGACCACGGTCATGATGGCATCGGCTTCAAAGGCATCACGGGAAATGTGGCAGTTCACGCCGGGGGCCACGCAGCCCAGGTCCACCGTTTCCATGGAGGAGACGACCGGAGCCCCGACGTTCTCCTCCGTGACGCCCAGGTGATGCAGCAGCATGCGCTGTCCTTCGGCATCGGCACCGCCGTGGCTACCCATGGCGGGCACGATGAACGGCGTGAGCCCCATGCCGTGCAGGGCCGTGATGCAGCCGCGTACCAGCAGGGGGAGCCGGTCGATGCCCCGGCTGCCCACGGCCACGGCCACGCGGGCGCCGGAAGGCAGGGCCCGCAGGGATGGGGAGCCCATGACCTTTGCCTGTGCCAGGCTTTCGACATCGGCACAGGCCGGTGCGGACGGGGGACGCAGCCGGACACCGGTGAAGGCGGGGATCGTGACGGGAGAGACGAGCTTGAAGCTGCGCGGTCTGAAAGTGGCGATGCTGCTGTCCATGGAGCGACCTCAGGAAAAAGGAGGGGACAGGGGGCCCGGGCCCCCTGTCCCCGGTGCGGTTACATGTATTTCTTGGAACGGGTCACAGTGATGATGTTGCACTTCTTGATGGTCTCGGGCGTCAGTTCCTGGCCGATGCCGGGCTTGTCCGGGATGGCGTAGCGGCCGTTGACCGGCTGGTAGTCATAGAGGCAGGTCTCGCGGCTTTCGGGGTTCAGGGCGCGCTGATGGTGCTCGTGGATGAGGAAGTTGGGGATGACGGCTTCGATCTGCAGGGCGGCCGCCTTGGAGATGGGGCTGCCGCAGACGTGGATCTGCACGGCGCAGTCATAGGTGTGGCCCATGTCGCAGATCTTTTTGGCTTCGGTGATGCCGCCGCACAGGCAGATGTCCGGCTGGATGACCTGCAGGGCGCGGGCCTCGAAGAAAGGCCGGTAACCATAGCGGGTGTAGATGCGTTCACCGGAGGCGATGGGAATGTTCACCCTGTTCTTCACTTCCACCATGTTCTGGACGTTGAGGGGATGGCAGGGCTCCTCGAAGTAGAAGATGCGCAGGTCCTCCAGCGCCTTGCCCATCTGGATGGCCGAGGTGGTGTCGGTGTTGGAGTGGTTCTCGATGATGATGTCCAGATCGTCGCCGCCGGCTTCGCGCATGGCGGCCACACGGTCATAGACGGTCTTGATGACTTTGTGCTCCAGCGGACCGGTGATCTTCCAGGGGCCTTTGCCGTCAGGCTGGTTGCTGAAGATGATGGGGTCCACCTTGATGGCATCATAGCCTTCGGCCATGGCCACGCGGGTGACCTCCGCGTATTCTTCGGGGGTGATGAGTTTTTGCTTGTCCAGTTTGGTGCCCCAGTTGAACTGCAACTGGCTGGCGTAGACGCGCAGGTTGTCGTTGGTCTTGCCGCCCAGCAGCTGCCACACAGGCTGGTTCAGGGCCTTGCCCTTGATGTCCCACAGGGCGATGTCGATGCCGCTCATGCCGGCATAGACCACGGTACCGCCGCCCATACCCCAGAAAGTCTTGCGGAAGATGGTCTCCCAGATGTGTTCGATATTCATGGGGTCTTCGCCGATGATGACCTCGGCGAAGTCCTGCACCATACCCAGACCGGCACGCCAGCCCTTGCCGTAGGCGAGGCCGACTTCGCCGAAACCGCTGATGCCTTCATCGGTGTTGATGCGTACGATGACGGGGGACCAGTCGCCGCGGGATGCCCCGGCGTTGCCGCTGGGCACCTGCATGACGTCGACGCTGACAATCTTCATGATGTTCTCCTTTATACGTACCGTGACCAGAGGGCGCGTGTACGGTTCAAAATCGGTTCGAAAACTGTCCCTTTCCCGTTACTTCGCGGCCTTCTTGCGCATATTGTAGAGGGAGTAGGCCACAGACAGGATGGAGATGGCGATAAAGAACATGGCGATGGGGCTGTCCAGGAAGGCCGCGGGCGTACCATGGCCCAGCGTGATGCTGATGCGCAGCTGGCTTTCCGCCATGCGGCCCAGCATGAGGCCCAGCACCAGCGGCAGGAGCGGGAAGTTGAGCGCCGCCATGACCGTGCCCAGGATGCCCATGCCGAAGAAGACCCAGACGTCGAACATGCTGCTGTTGAGGGCGTAGCAGCCGATGACGCAGAGCATCACGATGATGGGGAAGAGGATCTCGCGCGGCAGGCTCAGGGCCTTCACCATAAGGCGGATGCCGTAGATGAGCATCAGCAGCATGAGGATGACGCTGATGAAGAAGGCCAGGTAGATGAGCATGATCAGCTCGGGATTGTCGCGCATCAGCAGGGGACCAGGCTGCAGGCCCTGCAGCATGAAGGCGCCGAGCATCATCATGGTGGTGGCGTCGCCGGGGATGCCCAGCGTCAGCAGCGGGATCATGGCACCGCCGGTGGAAGCGCAGCTGGCCACTTCCGAAGCGATGATGCCGTTGGGGTTGCCGGTACCGAAGGTCTCGGGTTCCTTGGACGCGGCCTTGGCTTGGGAGTAGGCCACGATATTGGACAGGCCGGGGCCCACGCCGGGCAGGATGCCGATGCCCGTACCGATCAGGGCGGAGCGGATGACGTTCTTCCAGTGCCGGAATACGTCCAGGGCCACACGCCAGAATTCACGCTGCGTGAAGGTGGTGTTCATGATGGTGTAGGGTTCGCGGATGCTGCGGACCTCGATCAGGATCTGCGAGACGGCGAACATACCGATGAGCACCGGCATGACGCTGAAGCCGGACTGGAGGTCGGCGATGCCGAAGTCGAAACGCGGCATGCCGTCGGTCTCACTCAGGCCCACGCAGGAAAGCAGCAGGCCCAGTGCGGCAGAGATGAAGCCCTTGATCAGCGACTTGTGGGAAATGGAGACGATGCAGCTCAGGGTGAACAGCACGAGCGAGAAATATTCGCAGGGGCCGAAGTCCAGGGCAAAGGTGCTCAACGGAGGTGCCAGGAGCACCAGGCAGAAGAAGGAGAAGATACCGCCGAGGAAGGCCGAGAAAATGCCGTAGGACAGGGCCCTGCCGGCCAGGCCTTTCTTGGCCATGGGGTATGCGTCAAAGGTGGTGGCCACACTGGCGGGCGTGCCGGGGATGTTCAGCAGCGAGGCCGAGACCAGGCCGCCGGCGATGCCGCCGATATAGACGGACACCAGCAGGATCAGGCCGTGGTTCACGTCCATGCCGTAGGTGATGGGCACCAGCAGGGCCACAGCCATGGTGGAAGTCAGTCCGGGAAGAGCGCCGACGATCAGGCCGCCGAAAACCCCGCAAACCATTAGCATGATGGTAAATAAATCAAAGTTGCCTATGATTGCGCCTAATTGTGAAAGCATAGCAGCTCCTTGTCCCGGACTCGTCATGCAGCAGCGGAATTCGGGATCATGATGTTTGCAGCCAGGGCAATGACAGCAGGGGCGTGCCCCGTGCCGTCCTGTGCGGAAGATTAGGGAAGGAACAGAAGCATGACCTTAGCAAAGATGTAGTAGATGAATGCCGTCATGCCGATCGTGGAACAGATGTAGATGATATACCACTTCGTACTGCCTCGCTGGCCGAGATAGATCATATTGACGATAAGATAGATGAGAGTAGCAGGGATATAGCCGGCATAGGGAAGTGCGATAAGATAGATGAAGAAAAGAGCGATGAATACGGTCTGATCTTTCGTTGTGCAGAATATCTTTTCCGGTGCTGCCTTCTTTTCTTCGCTTGCGGGCGAGAAGGAGATGCTCTTGAACAAAAGAGCCACGGACAGGATCGCGATGACGATGACCATCAGGTGCGGGAAGAACAGAGGACCAAGATCGACGCCGCCCTGGGTATCGATGCGGGTGGATTCCACATAGAATCCCAGCATCCCGAGCAGCAGGACGATCGAGGCTAAGAAATCCCTTTTGTTGACGATGTGCATAACGGCCTCCTGGCCTTGAACGTTGGATACGGCCCTGCGGGGGCAGGGGGAAAAGGCCGGGAGCCTGGGCTCCCGGCCCGGCGGTTAGCGGATCATCTTGTTGGCCTTGGCAAGGCGGAGGTAGAGGGCGGATTCCTTTTCCCACACGGCGTTGGTGGCGTCGCTGTCCTTGTACTGGGCCACGATGCCCTGCTTCTTCAGCAGTTCGACGACTTCAGGATCCTGCAGGGCCTTCTGGACGGCGGCCTGGAACTTGGAAATGATGGCCTGGGGAGTCCCCTTGGGGAATTCGGCGGAATAGAGGAAGACGCTTTCGGCGTTGATGCCCTGTTCGATCAGGGTAGGATACTGGGGGGCCAGGACGCTGCGCTGGGGCGAAGCCATGGCCAGGATCTTCACGTCACCGGATTCCACATAGGGGGCGACGGCGGCATAACCGGCCGTGGTGATGTCGCACACGCCGCCCATGACGTTGATGATACGGGTCTTGTCGCCGGCGCCGGGGATCTGCATGATCTTCAGGCCGCCCATGGATTCGCTGATGGCCAGGAAGGTGAAGTGGGAGGCGGAGTTGACGCCCAGGCTCCACTTGATCTTGCCGGGGTTGGCCTTGATGTCATCGATGACTTCCTTCATGGAGTTCCACTTGGCGTCCTTCTTGACGAAGATGGCGATGTCGCTGGTACCGATGGAGCAGGCCATCTCAAAGTCTTTCCAGGTATACTTGGCCTTGCCGATGACGGGGGCGATGGCCAGATTGGCGGGGTGTTCCCACAGGATGGTGTAACCGTCAGGAGCCGCACGGTTGACGCGCAGGGCCCCGTTCAGGCCGGCAGCACCGGAGATATTGGTGATGACCACGGGCTGGCCGAGGATATTCGCTACCTTGTCCATGACGATACGGGCGGAAAGGTCGCTGCCACCACCGGGAGCCCAGGGGACGATGACCTGAATGCTTTTTTCCGGCCAGTTGTCACCGGCATGTGCCGGGAGCCCCCACAGCATGAGTGCCGCGACCAGGATGCAGAAAAGATTTTTCTTCATATCATTGCCTCCTTGATGGATTTGTAATTTGAACAGCAAATATCGGGCCAGATTGGCTGTTTTTGTAACATGGCAAAATAGAATACTATTTTTATAATTCCCTACCTTTTGATGTGTTTCATTTTGGATAGAAAAGTTTCATTTTAGGATTCCCGCTGTTCGGGGCGGCCCCAGGCGGCAAGCGCACACAGCAGCGAGACGATCGACAGGACAAGGTAGAGCGACAGGGCCACCGCATAGTCGTGCGGGCCATAGCTGCCCCCGGCATCGCCGCAGCTTGTCAGGATCAGCCCCGTCAGGGGTTGGAGGAGCAGGACGACCAGGGAAGGCAGGGTGTTGAGCAGACCGCTGGCGGTTCCCAGCAGCGCGCTGCCGAAGATGCCCGGCATGCAGGCAAAACCCGCGGACAGCGAGCCCATCCCGAAAAAGGCGAGCAGGAAGAACCAGGCGCACAGGACGGGGATGGAGAAGCCGGCGCCCCAGAAGATGAGGACGGCAAAAAGCAGGACATACGCTGCCGCGGCTATGGGCATCATGGTGCGCGGCGTGCGGAAAAAACGGTCACACAGCCAGGCATTGGCCAGCGAACCGAGGAGGGTGCCTATGCCCAGCATGTTCAGCACGTTGCCCGTGGTGACCGTATCCAGATGGTGGATGGCCCGCAGGTACTGGCCTCCCCACAGCCCGCCGAAAGCATTGTGCAGGCTGAACTGGCAGCAGAACCAGCCGGCGATGAACAGGAACTGCCGGTTGCGCAGTATGTGTCCCAGCAGGGCCAGGGGGGCAGCCCCGGCCCTGCCTGCAGGGGTAGGGCGGCTGGCGTGCCCGGGCGTATCCCGGACGATCCAGGCCAGTGCGAGGGCAAAGCAAAAAGTGATGAGCGCCACGATCAGATGGCTCGTCCGCCAGCCCAGGCCGTCACACAGGTACCCCATGCCGCCGGAGCCGATGACGAGCCCCAGGCCGCCCATGCCCAGCAGCAGGCCGTTCAGGCGCGCATAGACCGTGGGCGGGAACCAGGCGTTGAAAAGCTTCAGGCCGGAAACGAAGATGACGGACGTCCCGAAACCGATGATCGCCCGGCCCAGCAGCAGGCCGGGGGCGGAGGTGGAAAGAGCGAACAGGGCGGTGCCCGCCGTCGCCGCCAGCAGGAAGCAGGGCAGGATCCTGCGCGGGCCATAGCTGTCGACCAGGAGCCCGCCGACCATCTGCATGATACCGAACGTCAGGAACAGGATGGAGGACAGGAAGCCGATCATGACCGGCCCCATGCCCGTTTCGGACATGATGGCGGCGGACATGATGGATGGGGTCATCCTGTGGAAGGGGATCAGCAGGTAGGCGGTGCAGATCAGGGCGAGGATCAGCAGGGCACGGGAGGAATCAGCCTTGTTCATCAATGGTTCCTTGCCGGAGGGGCGTTCCGGCGTTCATGTCTGGGGCAAGGGGCCGGCAGGGGGCCGGCCCCTTGCCGGCTGGCGGTAGCGGACATCCTTACGGCAAGGGAGAGAGGAGGAGCCGGGGATGTCCGCTACCGCCGTGGAGCATGGCTACAGGCAGGGTCCCTGCAGATAGAGCTCCACCGGTTCGCGCACATTGAGGGTCTCGACCTTGGTCATCCTGCCGGAGGCAATGTCGCAGATATGGCGGATGAGCTTTTCCCCGGTCTCCTCGATGCTGGCTTTTTCCGAGATGACGACGCCGGAGTTGAAATCGATCTCCAGCTTGCCGTGGTCATAGGCGCGGGGGTTGCCCGTGGCGAAAAGGATGGGGGCCACGACGCCGGTATCGGCCACCGGCATCATGCACTTGTCGGGCATGGCGCCGCCGCCGAACTGGAAGATGTTGAGCACGGCCCCTGCGGAGGAGAAGCCCGCGAACAGGGCGGACGAGGACATCCAGGAGTCCATGTAGTTCAGGCCCGGGGCAGAGGGGCTTTCACCGTAGCGCACGCACTGCATGATGGGCTTGGTGCCTGCCTTGGCGATGGCACCAAGGGACTTCTCTTCCAGAGTGGTCAGGCCGGCTTCGATATTGGCGGGGATGGGATTGATGCTGCGGATGTCCTGGCCGGTGGCCTTGGCTTCTTCCTCGACCTTGCGCACGCAGGAAAGGAAGACATCGCGCTGTCCGGCATCGGCAAAACGGCGGGCGACGATCTCTTCGGCGCCGATGACTTCGGTGGTTTCCGAGAAAATGGCCGTACCGCCGGCATCGCACAGGCGGTCGAAGACATAGCCGATGACGGGGTTGCCGGCCATGCCCGACGTAGCGTCGGAATAGCCGCATTTGACCGCGATGCACAGTTTGCCCCAGTCCACTTCCTCGCGGCGCTGGGCACTGCACAGTTCGGCCAGATGGCGGGCTTTCTGGATGCCGAGGCCGATGCAGGCGGCATGGCCGCCGTCACGGCTGATGAAAAGGGTCTCCACGGGCTTGCCGGAGGCCATGATGTTTTCCACGATGTTTTCGTAGGTGAATTCGGCATAGCCGCCATCAGGCTTGTTGCCCACCAGAAGCACGCCGCCCACGTTGGGGTTTTTGGCCAGGCCGGTGATGACCCGGGCCATGGTCTCACGGTCATCACGGCTGCGCCCGTTTTCGTTGGGGCCCACATACAGGCGCGTGCCGCGCACGGAGCTGGCGATCATATAGGCCAGTGTCGCGACGTTGCGGGTGATGCCCACCACAAGGACATGGTTGCGGATGCCCACTTTGCCGTTTTCGCGTACGAATCCCCAGAATTTCATGCTAGTCCCCCTTCTTGTCGCCGCGGCCGCGGGTACCTTCGACATTGTGGATATGGACGGACTGTCCAGGTTCGATATCTTGTGATGCGACACCGATGACGCAGCCGTATTTGATGATCTGCTCTCCTTTCTGGATTTTTTTGATGGCGATCTTGAAACCGAACTTTATATTGTCGATAGCGGTGAGGGAATATGAGTCCTTTCCTACCGAGAAAGCGAACTGCTCGCCGGCCGGTATGTCGTCGAGTGCGTTGGCAACGTTGTCATTGCTGTTGACTACAAGAGCATGGTTCATGAGTTCCTCCTTGCGTCGGGTATTTGTTGCCCTTTCTACAGCAAAGTCCGTGCCAATATTTAACTAGTTTATTTTGTTGATGAAAAATTTTTTTTATGAAAAAATGCCCCCAAGATATTTCATTTTAAAACTATTTTGTTCAATATGAACCACAAAGAATCCCGTCCCTGGAGGCATCATGAAACCCATCGCTGTGATCGCTCCTTACCCGGAGCTGGGCGCCATGTTCGAGCGGATGAAGTCTTTGCACGATATAGATTTTGATATCTATAATGCATTATGCGATGAGGCGATCCCCCTGACGCAAAAACTGATCGATGAAGGATGCAAGATCATCATCAGCCGTGGTGAAACGGCAACGATGATCAAAAATCAGCTCAATCTGAGGGATTCTTACATCCTTGAGATCCCCATCACAGATTGTGACCGCCTCTCCATGCTGACAAAAGCCCTCGAATACGGGAACAGGATCGCCGTTGTCGGCTTTGGTGCGACCATGAACACCTCAAAGTTCATCAGCGGCATCATCAGCAAGGACGTATTCATCAAATTCTACAGGATAACAAGCGCTTCCGAGGTGGAGAACATCTGCAAGACCATCACGGACGACGGCTTCAGGATCATCGCCGGCACACCGCGAGCCACAGCCCATGCCGCCCGTTTCGGTGCCATAGGCATCCCCTTGCTCACGGAGTTTTCGACTGTGGAATCGGTATTTTCCGATGCCATCAAACTGATGGAGATATTCGATACCAAAGAGATCGTCCAGAAAGCACCGGAAGAGATATATAAGGTAAACTCTATTGTATTTGACTTTAATAACAATATCATATCAGACACGATAAAGATAGACAGCGCATCGAAGAAAAAAATCATCGCAAATGCCCGTCTTGTGAAAAAAGGGATGAATTCCTACGGGACGATACGCACAGCTTCAGGAAAGCTCCACTATATCATCAATTATGTGGGGAATACGGAAAAGAATGTGGCTTCGTGCTGCTATGTGTCCGAAGACAACCGGGCGCCTTCGGTCGCCAGGTTGAACACGTTCACCTTCGACGGCTTCGTCACCAATTCACCGCGTCTGAAAGAGACCATCGCCTATATGAAAGGCGTGGCGGCGAGCAATTCCACGCTCATCATCTATGGGGACACCGGCACGGGAAAAAGCGTCCTTGCGGCGGCCATCCATGATGCCAGTCCGCGCCGGGACAAGCCCTTCATCAGCTTCAACTGTGCCACCATCCCGGAGACGCTGATCGAGAGCGAACTGTTCGGCTATTATGGCGGTGCGTTCACCGGGGCGAACAAAAAAGGCAAGAAAGGGTATTTCGAGCTCGCGCACGGGGGGACCATCTTTCTGGACGAGGTCAACGAGCTTTCCCAGTCGGCACAGACCAAGATCCTCAAATTCCTGGAGGACAGGACCTTCATCCCCATCGGCTCCGAGGAATCGGTGAGCGTGGACGTGCGCGTCATCTGCGCCACCAATGGCCGTTTGCGGCAACTCATGGAGCAGGGGGCCTTCCGCAAGGACCTGTATTACAGGCTCAGCGTGTTCGAGTTCATCATCCCGCCGCTGCGGGAGCGCCCGGAGGATATCGCCCCCATCGCCTCGAAATTCGTGGCGGAATTCAACAGGATGCACCAGCACAACTTCCGGCTGACGCTCGCCCTGATCCGTCGATTGCGGGATCATGACTATCCCGGCAACGTGCGGCAGCTGCGCAACGTCATCGAGCGGCTCGTGGTCATCTCCAAGCTGGGCATGCCGCTCGATTTCGCCTTCCGGGTCCCGGACCAGCAGGCCAGGCCGCCCCAGCAGGAGGCGAAGGACATGCCCATGGAACTGCGGCTGGTGGAACGGCAGCATATCGCGCGGGTTCTGGAACTGGCCGGGCACAACAAGGACAAGGCCGCACGGATGCTCGGCATCTCCAAGTCCACGCTCTGGCGCAAATGTCACGAGATGCAGCTTGGGCAGGAAAATCCGGCCTGATGGCCGGAAACGGGACTAGCGAAGCTGGGAACGTTCTCCCGGCAGGCACAGGGGCTGTACGGGGGATGTCCTGCCGTCCGGCAGCGCCCCACCGGACGGTCGGCAGGGGCCGCTGCATGATTGCCCCGGCAGAAAGATCCCCTCTGTGACGGATCAGGAGAGGCCGGACAAGGCATGGGGGATCCGCGATCCCGTTTGCTTAGCTCTCCAGGCCTTTCAGCTTTTCGTGCAGCAGGGCCGCCCTGGAAGCCCCGATGCCGGGCAGGCGGCGCAGGTCGTCAACACCGGCGGCCCGCATGGCCTCCAGGCTGCCGAAGGTCTCCCAGAGCAGACGCGCCGTGGCCGGTCCGATACCGGGCAGGCGCATGAGTTCGCCGGAAAGGGCGGCCTGACCGCGCGCCTTGCGGTGGCGGCCGATGGC
>ERZ773104.1899-NODE-1899-length-25531-cov-5.204074_pt1 | contig 25531 bp, 18 predicted proteins | sample MGYA00511920_ERZ773104 | MGnify/ENA primary metagenome ERZ773104 (study PRJEB29015, sample SAMEA2737857) | human gut metagenome | biome: human gut; feature: human-associated habitat; material: faeces | place: China | collected 2012 ...
TTGCTCGGTAGGTTATAGATGCGTGGGATGGCATATTCATCTCCATATGAATCCGGTCGGCATTGAATTCGTAATAGCCAATCGGTTTGAGAATATCATTGTCAGACAGAAGCAGTTCGGAAGCGAAGATATTTGCCCGCCTTTCTGCCTTAGAGTTGTCCAGACTATAAAAGCAGGTGTCTTGAAATGCCTGGCCGGAGCTGGCATGCTTCCGGTCAAACAGTGCGTGTCCCAGTTCATGAGCCAGAGCAGATATACGCTGGGAAGCTGTACAATTCGGATTAATGCCGATATATTCGCAGTTCAGTAGGACGGTATAGTAACCCAGAAGGTCGTGACAAAAACGGATGTCTTTCAATTTGATAGCCCGCTGTGAGATGATCTCTTCTGGATTACGGGTCTTATAGCGGCGAACCACAGCATCGGCAGTATCAATTATGCGTGTGTTCAAAGTAGACTCCTTTCCTCCGGAGTAAATATGACTCTTTACCGCAGATATTTTTGGGGAGTAAATTTCTTCGCATCGGCTTTTGCATCGAGGAAAAACGCTTCCGCTGTATTATTCACATAAGGAAAAATTGAAAGAAGCGGGATTTGATATTAGTTTGCGTCAGTTACTGGAGTTTTACTAATGGATGAAATGATTGGCTATAGTGGAAGGAGATGGTAGGAGTGATTTCTACAGAAATACACATAGCAGGAGAGAGTGGTATGAAACGATTGGAATGGTTTCCTGTTGAGGATTATGGAACAACACCGAAAGAAATGATCGTCGTGAGTGCGATGAAAGGATATCGGAGAAGAATGGAGCCGGAATAGGCGTTGCAGAAGGTGGAAGCTGTGATCCAGCCCAAGGTGATCCAGCTGTTCGGTGAAAGCGGCGCACCGATGCCAGTGCAAAGCAATGTTGATGGAGCAAAGTTCGCTGCGTTCATCGATTCAGCCGTGGCAGATAGCATCAGGGAACTGGAGAAGAGGGAGGATGACCTGTCAAAAGCGGGTGTGACCATGCTAGGGAATGTGGATGGAAAGAGCATGGTGGGGCAGATGAGTCCCCAGTTTTTGGAGTTTGTGCTGGATGCGTATCGGAGTTTGAAATACAGAAAATAAAAACGAGAAATGCGTTGATAATTTCTGGGAAATAGGGTATAATGAACTTGATGGAAAATAAAAACGTGAAATCCGTTTTTGGAATGGAGAATGGTACATGAAAATACTTCGTATTACAGCACAAGGGCTTCCGTTGTTTAAGGAAGACATGGATATTTGCTTTTACACTCAGCAGCGTGTGAGTGAAGATGACAAGAATAATTTGTACAACCTGATTGACAACTATTACCTTCATTCTGCATGTGCATTTATTGGAATCAATGCTTCTGGCAAAACCTCTGTGCTGAAAGTCATAAATTTAGCACTGAACATTATAAAGAATGAGCCAATCAATCATGTGGAGGCAAAAACCATTCTTGGAGGGTCAGAGAAAGCTGCGATTCGCACATACTTTTATGATAAGCGCAAATATATCTGCTGTCTTGAAACCGTGATTACAGCGAAAAAGGCAAAGACAGGCGAGTATGTGTATTCAATCTTGTCTGAAAGACTATGGGAAAAGCCGATTGCAGGCGTTAAGTCGAAAAAATATTTGACGGATTTCGATGGAATAGAGCCTGTTGACACACGTGATAGTAATGAAGCTTACCTTTCAGATGATGTCAGCTTTATTATCGCTCATAATAAAAAGGTAAATGACACCGTTGAGGTGTTTAGCCTTCTTTCATATACGAATGTGAATGTTTTGCCTTTTACAGAAGATATTCCGCTGGAAGTAATTACTTTTCTTGACCCAACTATCGAGAAGCTATGTTTTGAGCAGGCGGAAGGAAAAACATTTATTCATCTGAAATTTAGAGATGAAGATGAGATTATCTTGAATAATGCGGTAGATCTTGAGCAGTATTTGTCTTCTGGTACAATTAAGGGCATTATTACATTTTCGATGGTGAAAGAGGTTCTTCAATCTGGAGGATACCTTCTGGTAGATGAAATTGAAAATCATTTTAATAAAGAAATTGTAACGACTCTGATGCGTTTCTTCATGGATAGCCGACTTAACAAGAGAGGCGGAACGCTGATTTTTACAACGCATTATCCGGAACTGCTGGATGAATATGACCGAAATGATGGAATTTGTATCGTAAGAAATCGAAATGGCATTACAGTGGAAAACTTGAGCTATATTCTAAAGCGCAATGACATTAAGAAGAGCGATGCATATCAAAGCGGATTTCTGGAAGGAACAACTCCAGCGTATGAAGCATATATGCGTTTGAAGAAAAATCTGGCCGCTTCAATTAAATAAGGGGGCGGTAGGATGAAGTTAGCACCATATATAGCGTGTGTATGTGAAGGATCAGCAGAAGCTGCAATTATTGATGTTCTAGTGGATAATAATCTTTTGATTTTTACAAGAGAAGATATGCTTGAAGAAAATGTTATTCGCTGCAGGAGTGCTAAGACATTTGAGGAGCGCTTCTTACGTAAAGGATTTAAAGATCAGATTTCTGTTATAAGGATTCTTGACTCTCGGAGAGAAGAGTTTAGGCTTAGCAAAGCCTATGAGAAGAAGGTTGATGTGATCAATGTTATTACAGCTCCGGAGATAGAGATGCTGATTATTCATAGCGAAGGAGCTTATGAGCGATTTAAGCGTTCAGGAAAGAAACCGAGTGAATTCTGTAAATCAGATCTTCGTATGCATAATGTGAAATCGTATGATTTTGTAAAAGATTATTTTAGTAATCCACTGACATTAGTTAATGCAATAAAAGAGTACCGTAGAACCGCAAATATTCCTAAAGGTGAATATAGTTTATCAGATCTGTTAAAATAAAGATTTGCCCACTGGTGTACCGTGTAAATCCTACATAGTACGCTGGTGGGCTTCTTTTTTTGCCTCATCCCGCATGAACCACAGACAGCACCCCGGCATGCTCCGAAGTGCAGTTGTGGCTTATGCGGGTTTTTGTGTTATGTGGTCAACGGGTTACAATATCATACTCCCAATCCGTATAAAATCGCTTTCAGTTCCTTTACCATTCGGGTGAGAATCTCCTGCTCAAGTGTGTTGCAGTCCAAAAGCAGACGGTGAATCTCGGAATCGGCAGTGGAAGCCGAGTGTGTCAGACTGTCTACGAGAAGGTCGTCTGCTGATATGCCGAGAAGGTTGGCAACTCTGATTTATTTCGTACCAAAAATCCGATCCCCTGCATCCCCCAGACCTGGGCAGATGTAAGCGTTTTCGTTCAGGCAGCGATCTACATGACCGACATAGATCTGGACATCCGGATGTGCCTCATGCAGTCTCTTTAATCCTTCCGGAGCAGCGATGATTGCCATGAATTTGATGTTCTTTCCGCCGCGTGCTTTGATAAAGTCGATTGCCTCCACTGCGGAACCGCCGGTTGCCAGCATCGGGTCGGTGACAACGATGGTACGCAGTTCGATCGGGGTTGGCAGCTTGCAGTAGTATTCGTGCGGCTCATGGGTTATCTCGTCGCGGTAGAGTCCGATGTGACCAACCTTTGCGGACGGAACGAGCGCCAGAATACCATTTACCATACCGAGACCGGCACGTAAGATCGGGACAACGGCAAGTTTTTTACCAGCCAGCATCGGAGTGCTGCAGATTTCGATCGGAGTTTCTACTTCCTGATCTTCCAGCGGAAGATCGCGAAGCGCTTCATAGCCCATCAGCATCGCAATCTCATCGGTCAGGGAACGGAATTCGTTGGTTCCGGTGTTCTTGTTGCGGAGGAGCGAGATCTTGTGCTGAATCAACGGGTGGTCGAGAATTGTTACATTTTTCATATTCATAACCTGCCTTTTCTTGAATTTTGATGATGAACGTTTTTTCGTAACGGTGCATAGCGCAGACCGCTTGCGAATTTTGTGCTATCTTCATGCCGTCATTTCCCAAAATCTGTATACATATGTGAAATGTATCGCCCTGATGGCATATTTTCTTTAATTATACACCGAATTGTACAGATTGAACAGTCTGTTTTATGATGTATTTTGGTAAAAGAGCGGTTTGGTTACTGTTCACAAGTAGGCACTTTTGGAACCGAAAGTGCCGTAAGAAAACGTGGTGGCAGCAGGAATTTGCCGTATTTAAATGCGAAGCCACGGCAAATTCAGTTACTGGGCACGTATGCGTGAACAGTAACTCGGTAAAAGAGCGGTTTGTCATGAAGTAGTGCAGAGCATTTGTAAAAGAATGCAGGTGCTTTTATATGTTTATTAGAATAAAAAATAATACCAGTATTATATATAAGCAATACTTCTGAAAACAAATCAATAAATCTAACTGGAAATGAGAATAGAATGTGGTAAAATATAAAGTAGTGAATTATTGCACAACAATGAAGGAGGAAGCTTTGCCATTATGAAGACTGTATCGATAGCAGAGGAACTGAAAAACAATTCTTATCCGGGACGCGGAATTATCATTGGACGGACGCCGGACGGAAAGAAGGCGGTTACGGCATACTTTATCATGGGAAGAAGCGAGAACAGCCGCAACCGTGTGTTTGTAGAAGAAGGTGAGGGCATCCGCACACAGGCATTTGATCCGGCGAAGCTGGAAGATCCGAGTCTGATTATCTATGCACCGGTCCGTGTGCTGGGAAATAAAACGATCGTGACCAACGGCGATCAGACTGATACGATTTATGAGGGAATGGATCGCCAGATGACCTTTGAGCAGTCCCTCAGAAGCCGCGAGTTTGAGCCGGATGCGCCGAACTACACACCTCGTATTTCCGGTATCCTGCATATCGAGGATGGCGGTTACAACTATGCGCTGTCGATTCTGAAATCCAACGACGGCAATCCGGATTCCTGCCATCGTTATACATATGCGTATGAGAAGCCGGTTGCAGGCGAGGGACATTTCATCCACACCTATATGCACGACGGCAATCCGCTTCCGAGCTTCGAGGGTGAGCCGAAAAAGATCGAGATTCCGGACAGCCTGGATGAGTTTGCAGCGACACTCTGGGAGAATCTGAACCCGGATAATAAGGTATCTCTGTTTGTGCGCTATATTGATATTGCGACCAGAGAGACACAGACGAAGATCATTAACAAAAATAAGTAGGAACAGACTGGAAAATAGTTAAAAAAAGTCAAAAACCGTCTGAAAATGAAAACAGGTCAGAGATAAACGCTCCGCGAGGATGCGCAGTGATTCTGTAAAGAATATGTCAGCTTCGCTGACCAGAATCACGCGCCAAGTCTCACGGACGTTCGACTTGAAACAGCATTTGAATCATGCGTTTAAATGGGTATACAGGAGGAATGAAGATGAACGAACTTGAGTTAAAATATGGATGCAACCCGAACCAGAAACCGTCCCGCATTTTTATGGCGGACGGCAGTGAGCTTCCGATCAAGGTACTTTGCGGCAAACCGGGATATATCAATTTCCTGGATGCGTTCAATGGCTGGCAGCTGGTAAGAGAACTGAAAGAGGCAACCGGGCTTCCGGCGGCAACTTCTTTTAAACATGTTTCGCCGGCAGGTGCAGCGGTAGGACTTCCGTTAGACGAGACGATGCGTAAGATTTACTGGGTCGATGATATGGGAGACTTATCTCCGCTTGCGTGTGCATATGCCAGAGCACGAGGTGCAGACCGCATGTCTTCCTTCGGCGATTTTATTTCTCTGTCGGATGTCTGCGATGCAGATACGGCGCGCATCATCAAGAGAGAAGTATCGGATGGCGTGATTGCTCCGGGATATACCAAGGAGGCTCTGGAGATTCTGGAATCAAAGAAAAATGGCAAGTACAATGTCATTGAAATCGATCCGGATTATGTACCAGCTCCGGTGGAGCGCAAACAGGTATTTGGCGTGACCTTTGAGCAGGGTAGAAATAATCTGGCAATCAACCGTGAGCTGCTGGAGAATATCGTGACTGAGAATAAAGAGCTGCCGGATAACGCGAAGATCGACATGATCGTATCTTTGATTACCCTGAAATATACACAGTCCAACTCTGTCTGCTACGTGAAGGATGGACAGGCGATCGGTATCGGCGCAGGTCAGCAGTCCCGTGTACATTGTACCCGTCTGGCAGGTCAGAAAGCCGACAACTGGTATCTGCGCCAATCTCCGCAGGTGTTAAATCTTCAGTTTGTGGATGGAATCAAGCGTGCAGACCGCGACAATGCGATCGATGTTTATATCGGAGAAGAATATATGGATGTGCTGGAAGAGGGCGCATGGCAGAAAATTTTCAAGGTAAAACCGCCGGTATTTACCCGTGAGGAAAAACGCGCATGGCTGGATGGCATGAAGGGTGTAACCATCGGTTCTGATGCATTCTTCCCATTTGGCGACAACATTGAGCGCGCGCACAAGAGCGGCGTTCAGTACATCGCACAGCCGGGCGGATCGGTTCGTGATGACAATGTAATCGAGGTTTGCAATAAATATGGCATTGTAATGGCATTTACGGGAATCCGTCTGTTCCATCATTAATGAAAAAGGGCGTGTGAAAAAACTCTCGTTTTTTTCACACGCCCTTTTTATTTCGAAATAAAGTGGCTATGATTTCTTATATTTTGCCTCATAATCCCGCAGGCTTACAAGCGCTTCTTTCGACATCGGAATCAGCGCGATCAGGTTGAAGACGGTCATCAGACCGACACCGACATCACCGAGATCCCAGACAAAGGTGTAGGCGGTCAGTCCGCCGACAAACATCATGATCAGGGCGAGAATCTTGTACGCCGTCTGGGCGGCCCAGGTGTCTCCGAAGAGGTAGCTCACATTGGAGCGGGCGTAGAAGAGGATGCCGATGAAGGTAGTGAAACTGAACAGCCACAGGATTACGGCTATGAAAATGACGCCTAATTCCCCGAAATGCCAGCTCATTGCCGCCTGCAGCAGATCCATGCCCTCCAGACCGGAGATTTTATCAGCCGGGACCAGCAGCATGATCATGGCTGTACAGGTGCAGAGAAGCGTGTCGATGAAAACGCCCATCGCCTGCATCAGTCCGACTTTGGCAGGATGGGAGGTTTCTGCCGTCGCTGCCGCACACGGGGCGGAACCGCTTCCTGCTTCATTGGAGAAAAGTCCCCGTTTGACACCGTTCATCAATACGGCGCCGAAGCCGCCTGCGATTGCCTGGCGCAGACCGAGTGCTTCCTCAAAAACGCGGGCAAAAACGCCTGGAAGCTGGCGGAAGTTCACGATAATTAAAAACAGGGTCAGGATAATGTAAATGCCTGCCATGATCGGAACCAGCAGATCCAGAACCCTGACGGAGGCATTTTTCCGAAGAACGATGACTGCCGCAAGGAGAACTAAAAACAAGCATGAGTAGATCGGCGGGATGCCGAATGCATTCTTAAAAGAAGAGGTCACGGAATTACTGATGACCTGGCTGATACCGCACCAGCAGATCAGACCGGAGAGCGCAAACAGTACGGAGAGAAGATTTTTCTTCGAAACCGGCGTGCCCTGTTTCTGGCGTTTGCTGTTGATCCAGTCGTGAATGTAGTAAGCAGGACCGCCGCGGTAACCGCCGTAGAGCGGATCCGGCTGTTTGTGAAGCTGGGCTAAGGTCGCCTCGATGAAAGCGGTTGCCGAACCGAGCAGCGCGGTTACCCACATCCAGAACAACGCACCGGCGCCTCCGGCGGAGAGAGCGGCAACGATACCGACAAGATTTCCCATACCGACGCGGGTCGCAGTTGACACGATCAGTGCCTGGAGTGCGGAGAGAGAGCCACCTTTGTGTCCGGTTTCGGCCTTTTCCAGCAGCGCGCGCAGCATATCCGGAAGCATTCGGATCTGCAGGAACCGCGTCCGGATAGTACAGAAGATACCGGTCGGGACGAGCAGAAGAACCAGAAGCGGCAGGTTGATGGTTGTTCCGCCAGGAAGCGGCAGATGAATCCAGTCACCCCAGAGGAAATAGTAGGTTTTTTCGATTAAATTGATAATTGTATTCATGTTTTCACCCCAAAATTTTATATAGTAAAGGTGCGCCCGCAGGTGCTTGACGATTGATTGAAAGATAGTTATAATGAGTGGCAGGGAGTTTTCAGACTCTCAGTATCATAAGGAAAAGGAGAATTCATATGCAGTACGCAATTGCACATTTAGATCCGAATGAGGACAATCCTTCCATGGAAGAGAATCCATGCATTAATGTTGATTTTGAAAACGAAGAGGAATCATGTCTGGAAGCTGCAACCATGATGATGGATGAAGGCTACAAGATGGTAACTCCATTTTTCATTGAGGATGGCGGCAAAGCGGGCACATACTCCTGGGAGTATGTCAATGCCCATCTGGTTGTCCGTACCAAATAATGTTTCACGTTGTTGTTTAAAACTGTATTGTTTTAAAGTGTGTGAGACTTAAAATGCCGGAAAGAGAAGATCTTTCCGGTTTTTTATATTTACATGTTAGCTGTCCTTGCACGTTTATAATAACTATTTCTTGAATATGTAATTAAATCTACTTATTTATATTCCGTATTGTACCGCACAGTTGAGGAAAGTGCAAGGGGAAAATGAGGGATTGTTACTGGAATTTTAAATAAAGATAAATAGTAATAAGTTGAAAGTCGGGTGTAAATCTCCTATAATGGACAGAAGAATCTTCAGGCAGAAAATGGCATACAGGGAGGCAGATGGAGACGGAAAAGAAACAGACAGATGAAAAAAAGGAACTTCGAACCGGATTTACGACCGGAACCTGCGCGGCGGCGTGTACGCGGGCGGCGGTGTTGTTTCTCTGCACAGGGGAAGCACCTGCGGCGGCAGAGACAGTGACACCTTCCGGCGTCCGGGCGATTCTGCCGATTGTCCGGGCAGAGCGGGAGGAAGATAGCGCAGTATGCGGTGTACAGAAGGACTCCGGTGACGATCCGGATGTGACGAATGGGACATTGGTTTGTGCACGGGCCGTTCTGGCTTGTCATGATAGCATAACTGAAAGCGGTTACACAGACCCGGCGTATCCGGGAATTGAGGTAACCGGCGGCGAGGGCATCGGCATGGTGACGCGGGACGGTCTTTCGTGTCCAGTGGGGCATTACGCGATCAACCCGGTACCGCGGACGGCTATTTTCCGGGAGGCGGCTCTGGCACGCCGGGAGGCGGGCATGCCGGAGTTACCTTTGCGGATTGAGATTTCTATCCCTTCCGGGCGGGAGCTGGCGGAGAAAACGTTTAACCCGCATCTGGGGATCATCGGTGGTATCTCGGTGCTTGGAACAACTGGGATTGTGAACCCGATGAGTGAGGCGGCATTGGTTGAGACGATCCGGCTGGATATCCGGGTGCACGCCCAGGAGGATGTTTCGCTGCTGGCAGTGGCGCCAGGCAATTATGGAGAACGATTTTTAAAAGAAGAAACCGGGCTTTCGATGGAAAATTTCATCAAGTGCAGTAATTTTATCGGGACCAGCTTTAAAATGCTTTCACAGGAAGGAATTCACCAGGCGCTTTTGGCAGGGCATGTTGGAAAACTGGTCAAAGTGGCAGGTGGTGTGATGAATACACATTCCCGGTATGGTGACAGACGGATGGAGATTTTGTCTGCATGCGCGCGAACCGTTGGATTTCCGGAGGCAGATGCCCTGCTGCCGATGAATACGACTGAGGAAGCGGCAGATTTCCTATATGAACATGGATATCTGAAACAGGTCATGGAGCAGGTGGCGAATCAGGTCAAAGCGGTATTGGAAGAAGAGAGCGGCGTTCAGACGGAGGTAATGCTATTTTCAAGCAATTATGGACTGATGGCGCGGACAGCTGGGGCGGATGCGTATGTGCGGGAGCTGCTGGAGATGGAGAGAGGCATGGAAGTAATGATAGATAGAAGAATCATAAATTACGAAAAGTTGAGATTCGAATATTAAATAAAAAAGGAGAAATCACATATATGGTATATTTCGTCGGAGCAGGTTCGGGAGCGCCAGATTTAATCACAGTGCGGGGAGCACGCCTTTTGAATCAGGCAGACCAGATTATTTATGCAGGTTCTCTGGTCAATCCAGAGCTTTTGGATTATAAAAAAGAATCAGCCGTTGTCTATGACAGTGCGAAAATGACGCTGGAAGAAGTGGTCGAAAAGATCCAAGAAGCGGAATCGACGGGTAAGATGACGGTGCGGCTTCATACGGGCGACCCCTGCGTGTATGGTGCGATCCGGGAACAGATGGACGAGCTGGACAAGTTAAATATCTCTTATAAGGTATGCCCGGGCGTCAGCTCTTTCTGCGGCGCGGCATCTGCATTGAATCTGGAATATACCTTGCCGGGCGTTTCGCAGAGCGTGATTATCACCCGGATGGCGGGGCGGACGCCGGTGCCGGAGCGGGAGAGCATCGCGTCGTTTGCAGCGCATCATGCGACTATGGTTATATTTTTAAGCACGGGAATGCTGAAGAAGCTTTCGGAAGAGCTGATAAAGGGCGGATATGAGGCGGACACGCCAGCGGCGATCGTGTACAAAGCGACCTGGCCGGATGAAAAGCGGGTTGTCTGCACGGTTGCCACGCTTGCAGAGGCGGCAGAGCAGGAAAATATCAAAAAAACAGCTCTGATTATCGTCGGGGATGTGACTGCCCAGGCGGGATACGAGCGCTCACGTTTATATGCGCCAGAATTCACAACTGAATTCCGTCAGGGGACGGATGGTTTTGTATATGAGTAATAGAAAGGGATTGTTATAAATGGAGCAGTTGAAACTTCGGGTCAGGAACGGTATCTGCATTTGCTTTACTGCACAGGGAAAAGAGACGGCGACGCGCCTGCTGGAGAAATTAAGCCAGCAGATGGAAGAGGCGTTTGACTTTTTAGATTATACAGGATCCGAACATTCGAAACCGCTGAAACAGGTGGTCAAGGAAGCATTTCAGGAGAAGGAAGCAATTTTGTTTGTCGGGGCGGCGGGGATTGCAGTCCGTTTGATTGCGCCGTGGGTGCAGGATAAGCTGAAAGATCCGGCGGTGCTGGTGATCGATGAGCAGGGACGTTATGCGATCCCGATTTTGTCTGGACATGTGGGCGGATGCAATGAACTGGCAGAGGCAGCGGCGCAGATTCTGGGGGCAGAACCGGTAATTACGACGGCAACGGATCTGCGGCAGGCATTTGCAGTTGATGTATTTGCAGCGGAAAATGAGCTGGTGATTAGTGACCGGGAACTGGCGAAACAAATCTCTGCGGCGGAGCTGCGAGGTGAAAAAATTGGCTTTTTCAGTGATTATCCAGTAGATGGAATCGTTCCGGCAGAGATTACTCCGGGCGTATGGCAGAAGGAAAACATCTATGTGACGCTGAAACAGGGCGGATGCCCGAAAAATGCCCCAGCGTCTCTGGTGCGCCGGGATATGGTGATTGGGCTGCAGGAGAAGAAGGAACAGCGGGATGCAGTCAAAGCAGCGGCGGTAGTGGCAGTGGAAACCGGCGATTCGGCGAAGGCGGCTGAGATAGATATGTCTGTCGGAAAATCCGATATAGGATCGCCTGGGCAGAAAAGTGAGCAGAAGAAAGAGCAAAGTTATGAGTCGGAAAATGAATCAGGTACGCCGGAACTTCTGCGCCTGTATCCGCGAACGGTTGTTCTTGGAATGGGATGCCGCCGGGATTCGTCCCTGAATGCTGTCCGGGAGATGGCAAGAGTGGCACTTTCGCGGGCGATGATTGATAAAAGTGCGGTGCGGGCGATTGCAACGGTGGATCGGAAGAAAAATGAGATGGCATTTCTGGCGCTTGCGAAGGAGTGGGATGTGGAACTGTGGAGTTTTACCCCGGAAGAGCTGGAGAGTGCCGGTACGAAGTTTGCAGAATCGCCGTTTGTGTGGAAGACAGTAGGGGTAGGAAATGTTTGTGAGCGTGCAGCCGTCATGGGGGTGCGCCGGATTTACCGGGAACGGGAGATGGATGAGAAAAATCTGCCTGCGATTGATCTGAGAGTACAGAAAATGGCGTTTAACGGTGTGACGGCAGCAGTAGCGGTTCCGGCATCGGAGCAAGTAAGGAGGCAGCAGTGGAAGAAAAAAAATTATACGTGATCGGAATTGGACCGGGGGCGAGAGAACAGATGACGGTCCGGGCAGACCGCATTTTGCGGGAAAGCCAGGTGATCATCGGTTATACGGTATACGTGGACCTGGTAAAAGAATTTTATCCACAGGCGGAATTTCTGACAACGCCGATGCGCCAGGAAAAGGAACGCTGTGAGATGGCATTAAAAGCGGCGCAGGATGGTCGGAGAACAGCAATGATCTGCAGTGGGGACAGCGGCGTCTATGGCATGGCGGGGCTGGTGCTGCAGATGGCAGAGGCGTACCCGGATGTGAACGTGGAAGTAATTCCAGGAGTGACGGCAGCGCTGGGAGGCGGAGCCATTCTCGGTGCACCGTTGGGACATGATTTTGCGGTGATCAGCCTGAGTGACCTTCTGACGCCGATGGAAGTGATCGAAAAAAGGCTGCGTGCAGCGGCGGAAGCGGATTTTATTATCTGCCTCTACAATCCATCCAGCCGGAAACGCCACGATTATCTGGAGCGTGCCTGCCGGATTCTTTTAGAGTATAAAAGTGGTGAGACTGCCTGCGGATATGTACAGAATATTGGCCGCGAGGGCGAGGCGGTGCACCTTCTGACACTGGCAGAACTGGAAAAGACGCAGGTGGATATGTTTACGACCGTATTTATTGGAAATAAGGAAACGCAGATGTTAAATGGATGTCTGGTGACACCGAGGGGATACCGCGATGTGTAAAATATGGATATTTGGAGGAACGACAGAAGGGCGCCTGCTGGCGGAATATTGCAGCCGGGAAAAGATTGAGGCGTGGGTCAGCGTGGCTTCGGAGTATGGAGAGGAGCTTTTGCAGGAGGAACTGATGGAGTCTGGGAATGCAGGGAATCCAGATTTGAACCATAATACGAAGGAAAGTGGGCAATGCGCTGACAAAGAGATTTGTTTTGCAAAGAAAAGCTTGAAAACGGTTCAGGCATCCTCAGTGATAAAAGTCTTACGTGGACGGATGGATCGTTACCAGATGGAAGAATTTATCCGAAACCAGGGGATTCATCTTGTGATCGATGCAACACATCCGCATGCCAGACTTGTTTCAGAAGAAATCCAGGAAGCGTGCGGACGGACCGGTGTCCGCCTGGAACGGTGCCTGCGCGCAGAGGGCGAACAAAACAAAGCACGAGATTGGATCGAGGTTGATTCCATTCAGGAGGCAGTGTCATTTCTTTCTTCTGTTTCCGGCGTGATTTTTGCCACAACCGGCAGTAAAGAACTGGAAGCCCTGTGCCAGATACCAGATTATCAAAAACGGGTGTATGCGAGAGTGCTTCCAACTTCGAATGTTTTGAAGAAATGTGAAAAATTGGGGATAACTGGCAGCCATCTGATTGCGATGCAGGGACCTTTTTCCACCGAAATGAATACGCTATTTCTCCGACAGACAAAAGCGGAGTGGCTATTGACGAAAGATTCCGGGCGTGCGGGCGGATTTCAGGAAAAGGTGGAAGCGGCGCGTGAAAATGGAACCAGAGTGGTTGTGATCCGTAGACCGGAGGAGGATGGTATTTCGCTGGAAGAGGCGATGGAGGTGCTGAAGAAGGCGGATGAGGGGAATGTTGGAGAGTTAAAAACACATTTGATTCTGGCGGGAATTGGCATGGGACAGCCGTCCCAGATGACAGGGGAAGTCCTTCGGGCAATTCGAGAGAGTGACGCCTTGATTGGCGCGGGGCGTATGCTGGAATCCGCGGAGAGAGCGCTGCGGAATGATTTGCTGATTAGCAAGGAAGGAAAAGCTGAAAACAGACAGGAATCAGCGGCTGCGGTGGAAAAAGAAAGGAAGTGCTATAAAGCATATCTTCCTGACGATGTGATACAGATTGTATCAGAACACCCGGAATGGAAGCAGGCGGTCATCCTGTATTCGGGCGATACCGGCTTTTTCAGCGGGGCATCCAGGATGGCAGAGCGGCTGCGGGAAGCTGGTTATCCATTTACCGTCTATCCGGGTACATCCTGTGTCAGTTATCTGGCGGCACGCCTGGGGACGCACTGGGAAGATGCGGCGATTTATTCCGCACATGGAAGAGAATTGTCTGTCGATCGGGTGATGAAACGTCTGTGTGATCCAGAAGAACCGGCTAAGCGTGCATTTATCCTCATGGGCGGCAAAAATGGAGCTGGACAGTTTTGTGAACGTCTGACACAGGCGGGATATGGAAATGTACAGGTGACGGTTGGTGAAAACTTATCGTACCCGGAAGAGCAGATCCGGAGCGGAACCGCGGAAGAAATGAGAAAATTGGAATTTGCGGATTTGAGCTTGATGCTGATGGAAGTCACGGATGAAATAAAGCGTGGGCAGAACGAAGAGGAAAAGATTACAGATGGTAACAATACAGAAACAAAAAATGTAGAGAAGTTGATATATGAACAGAAAATGGTGTCAGAAAAAATGCCATCCGATGTTCGAGTAACAGAATCATATAAAAATGATGCAGATAAACTTTTGCCACATGAGGCTTCTGTCAGAGCATGTCCACGCATCATGCTTGCCGCCCCCAAAAGCGGCAGTGGAAAAACCCTTTTGACCTGCGGACTGCTTGAAATCCTTCGCCGCCGCGGTCTGAATCCGATCGCGTGCAAATGTGGACCGGACTATATCGATCCAATGTTTCACCGCTATGTGCTCGGCATTCCCGGGCGAAATCTCGATAGCTTTTTTCTGCCGGCGGAAAGCGTGCGGAAGGTTTTGGTGGATGCAGTGCGGGAAGAACAGGCGGGAATTGCAGTTTTAGAGGGTGTCATGGGCTATTATGACGGCTTGGGCGGAACAGAAACGTCCGCCAGCAGCTGGGAGATTGCAGAGATCACAGACACGCCGGCGATTCTGGTGCTGGACTGTAAGGGCGCATCGTTGTCGGCGGCAGCAATGGCATCTGGATTTTTACATTTCCGGAAAAAAAGCCATATTGCCGGAGTGATTTTGAACCGGGTTTCTTCGATGTATTATGAGCGGCTGGCAGCAGCCGTGGAAGAGGCGTCGGGGCTTCCGGTGCTTGGTTATCTGCCGGAATCCGAGGAATACCGCATGGAAAGCCGCCATCTGGGACTTTTTCTGCCGGGCGAGATCGATCGGCTGCGCGAGCGGATCGGGCGATTGGCAGATCAGATGGAGAAGTCGATTGCGGTGGATCGGGTGCTGGAAGTGGCAGGGATGCTTCCATTGAGGATAGAAAACAAAGAGAAAGAAAAAGCAGAAAACGAATCAATGGAGGCGGAAAGTATAGCGAAATTCCCAGCATGTCAAGAGCAAAAAGTCACCTCGCGCGTCCGCATCGGTGTTGCCCGTGACGAGGCATTCTGCTTCTACTATCAGGAAAATTTCCGCCTTCTGGAACAGATGGGTGCGGAGCTGGTTTATTTCAGTCCACTGAGGGATAAAAAAATCCCGGACAGAGTGGATGGGCTTTTATTTGGCGGCGGTTATCCGGAGAATTATGCACGGGAGCTGGCAAAGAACGCGGCGATGCGTGAGAGTATCCGGCGGTCGATTGCGGCGGGAATGCCGTTTCTGGCGGAATGCGGTGGATTTTTATATTTACACCGTACTCTTGAAGGAAGCGATGGAAAACACTGGGAAATGGCTGGCGTTTATCCATTTGACGCTTACCGGACGAACCGCCTGCGCCGGTTTGGCTATGTGCGTCTGCTGACCTCATCCGGTCAGGAAATTCACGGGCATGAGTTCCATTACTGGGAGAGCGAAGATCCGGGCACCGACTGGGAAGCAGTCAAACCGACCGGAAACCGAAGCTGGCGCTGCATCCATGAAAAGGGAGGACAGATTGGCGGATTTCCGCATCTCTATTATGCATCCTGTCCAGATTTTTTGCGAAAATGGCTGGATGTATGTGCCAAAGGGAGTCAGAAAAAATATATCAATTGAGTGAATTTATATGAGAATCTAGAAAATGGGGAGTAGCAAATGCGAGATGAATGGTTTATCCGGGGCAAGGTCCCGATGACGAAGAGTGAGGTGCGGACCGTGTCATTGTCCAAGCTGGAATTGTATGAGGACTGTGAGTTCTGGGACATTGGCGCGGGAACGGGTTCTGTCAGTGTGGAAGCGGCGGTAAGCTGTCCGGGGATTCATGTGTGTGCGTTTGAATATAAGGAAGAGGCGGTTGAACTGATCCGGGCAAATTGTGAGAAAGCCAGAACAGAGGCGGTCACGATCGTGCCGGGAAAGGCGCCGGAGACATTTGCACAGGTAAGTGTTCACCGACCGGATCGGGCATTTATCGGGGGAACAACCGGACAGATGCGCGAGATTCTGGATGAATTGTTCCGCTTGAACCCAGATATCCGGATTGTGATCAATCTGATTGCGCTGGAGTCCCTGACAGTGCTTATGAGTTACCTGAAAGAGCGCGGGATAGAGGCGGAGATTCTGTCCATGCAGATTGCAAAAGCGGAGAAGATTGGTTCCAGTCATTTGATGAAAGGGCAGAATCCGATCTATATCATATCACTGGGAGGAAATGAAGCGTGAAGAAAATGATTCAGCCAGAGGCATTAAAAGTGGGCGCGAATCGTATAAGCGCGAACGATGCAAGGAGTGTAAAATTAGATTTTGCACCAATGGAGGGAATCACGGGATACGTATTCCGGCAGGCGCATGCAGTCATTTATGGGGGCGTTGACCGGTATTACAGTCCGTTCATTGCACCAGGTTCCAGCCATAAGCTGACATCCAGGGAAAGGAACGATATTCTTCCAGAGCATAATCAGGGATTATGCCTGATCCCGCAGATTCTGACGCATTCGGCGGAAGATTTTCTGTGGGTTTGCGAGGAACTGGCGGAGTATGGATATAGGACGGTTAATCTGAACCTGGGCTGTCCGTCGGGGACGGTGGTTACGAAGAAAAAGGGCGCGGGATTTTTAGCCGAGCCGGAAGATTTGAGCTTGTTTCTGGAGGAAGTCTGCAACGGATTGGAAAAAATCCACGCTGCGGATGGAAAGCCGGTGCGTTTGTCGATCAAAACCCGGATCGGCATGAAAGAAGCGTCTGAATTTCCACGCCTGCTCGCAATCTATAATCATTATCCGCTGGAAGAACTGATTGTACACCCGAGAGTGCGCGAGGACTATTATAAGGGGAAAATACGGATGGAGTCATTTGCGTATGCGCTGGAGCAGAGCCGCTGCCCGGTCAGCTATAATGGAAATCTTTTTTCGGCGGCGGATGCGTCTGCACTTATGAAAGAAATTGTAGGACAAGATGAAGCATCTGATAGTGGTGAAACGCAGAAAAAAACGAAATTAGCCGCGCTGATGTTTGGGCGCGGTGCGGTTGCGAGCCCGTGGATTTTTGGAGAGATGCGGAATCTGCCATCATCGACTCATCTTCAATCTTTCCAGCAATTCCACGATCGCCTCCTGACCGGTTATGCAGAAATCATGTCCGGCGACCGGAATACTTTGTTTAAAATGAAGGAACTCTGGTACTATTTCCAGTGCCATTTTCCGGGATGTGAAAAAGAATTGAAGAAGATTAAGAAGGCACAGAAGCTGTCTGACTACCGGGCTGCTGTTCAGGCGATGTTTGCGAGCGGGCGGTTTGTGGAAGATGGCTTTCGCAACCCGGCACTATAGGATTGGTACCGGGCTGTCCTGTAACCATCCTCTCATTCAGGCAGTACAGTGTTGCGAATATCAGATTTTACACAGATTTTACATTTCCTGCTGGTTATTTTTACATTTATTTGATATAGTGAAGACATACTATGTGTAAAGATCAAAAGATGATGGGAGAATATGTATGTCTATTAGTACTTTGGGAACACTCTTTCAGTTCATTGGAGGACTGGGAATGTTCCTGTATGGAATGGAGTCGATGGCGGATGGTCTGCAGAAGTTTGCGGGCAACCGTTTACAACGTGTGCTTGAGATCCTGACTTCGAACCGCTTGCTGGGCGTGCTGGTGGGCGCGGGCGTTACCGCGATCATTCAGAGTAGTTCCGCGACGACGGTTATGGTCGTTGGTTTCGTAAATGCCGGAATTATCAATCTTCTGCAGGCGACCGGCATCATCATGGGTGCCAACATTGGTACGACTGTGACGAGCTGGATTGTGTCGATGAGTGAGTGGGGCGAGGTGTTAAAGCCAGAGTTCTTTGCACCGGTTCTCTTCGGTATCGGCGCATTCATCACGATGTTTGCGAAGAGCCACAAGAAAAAAGAGGGTGCCGAAGTCCTGATCGGTTTTGCACTCCTGTTTATCGGTCTTTCTTTCATGTCCGGTTCGATTGAGCCGTACCGGGATGCGCCGATCTTCTCCGAGTCCTTCCGGGTACTGGGACAGAATCCACTTTTAGGTATTTTAGTCGGTCTGGCAGTTACCGCAATCATCCAGAGTAGTTCCGCGTCCGTCGGTATTTTACAGATGCTGGCGATCAACGGCATGGTAAACTGGCAGTCAGCAGTCTTTATTACATTGGGACAGAACATCGGTACCTGTGCGACTGCGCTGTTATCCTGTATCGGTACGACCCGTACGGCAAAGCGTGCGGCGGTCATTCACCTTCTGTTCAATGTGACGGGTGCAGTTGTATTTGGCGTCGCTTTATACATCGTGTTTATGATGAATCCGGAGCTTGCGATGACGCGTGCGGACAGTGTGGGAATTTCGATTTTCCATACGATATTTAACGTTGTCAACACCTGCATTATGTTCCCGTTTGCTGGTTTCCTGGTAAAGGCATCGGATGTGATTGTTCCGAAGCCGAAGGAGACAGAGAAAGAGTGGTCGGCAAACAGTGTCGAGACCGAGATGATCCGTCACTTAGACGACCGTATCCTCGAAACTCCGTCCTTTGCGATTGAGACGGCGTGCAACGAGGTTGTCAACATGGGTAAGGTAGCGGTTGCCAACTTAAAAATAGCGACAGCAGCCTTAGTAGATGCAGATGATAATTTCTGTGAACAGGTATTTGAAAATGAAGAGACCATCGACCGCATGGAGAAAATGCTGACAGAATATCTCTTAAAGATCAACAACCTCTCCTTAAATGATGAACAGCATCTTCTTGTTAAGAATATGTATTATACAATCGGTGATCTTGAACGCGTCGGTGACCACTGTGAAAACCTGGCAGAGCTTGCTAAGAAGCGGATTGAGAATGTGAATATTGATTTCTCGGATCTGGCGCTGGAAGAGCTGCGGACGATTGCAGATGCAACGCTTAAATCGGTCGAGGCGTCCGTGGAGGCGCGTCAGGCGCATGACATGCAGAAAGTACGTCAGACTGCCCGCTGGGAGGAAGAGGTTGACAATATGGAGGAGGAGATGCGCGAGAGCCATATGAACCGTCTTTCCAATGGAGAATGCAAGATTGAGGGCGGTGTTATCTTCCTGGATGCACTGGCAAATTATGAGAGAATCGCGGATCATGCCAAGAATGTAGCTGGCTACGTAAAGGAAGAGATGCAGTAATGAAATATCGGATATATGTGATTGAGGATGATGAAAATATCCGGAATCTGATCTGCGTGGCACTGGAAAACTTCGGTTACTGCGCCAGCGGATTTGAGACGGCAGAGGAAGCGCTTGACAGCCTTTCGGCCCTGCTTCGGAGAGGCAGGGAGGCGCAGCGGGAGTATCCGGCGATGTTTGTATTCGACTGGATGCTGCCGGGGATGGACGGCATGGCGGCGATCCGCAAGATCCGGGAGATGCCGGACTTTTCCGCAGCCCCGGTCCTGATGCTGACGGCAAAGGATCGTGAGATGGATATTGTACAGGGACTTGACAACGGTGCTGACGACTATATGACGAAACCCTTCGGTATCCTGGAGCTTTCGGCGCGCGTCAGAAACCTTTTAAAGCGGGTGGAACCTGCAAAAGAGGAGGTTTCCAGCCTGACGATCGGTGAAGTCAGCATCAACCGGGAGACGCGTGAGGTGATTGCCTGTGGCGACCGGACGGAGCTTACACTCAAGGAATTTGAACTTTTAACATATCTCATGGAACATATCAACCGGGTGGTGACGCGCGACGAGCTTCTCGACCATATCTGGGGCTATGACTATGATGGGGAGACGAGAACGCTGGATATGCACATCAAGACACTCCGGCAGAAGCTGCATGACGCCGGAACCCAGATCAAGACGGTGCGCGGCGTGGGCTATCGGTTTTTAAAGGAAAAAGAAGCGGGAAAGTGATGAAACGATGCGAAAAGCGATTTTGACGAAATTTATTCATCTGTTATTTCTGGCGTTGGTTCTGAATACATTTATCGCTCTGGTGGTTACCAGCAGTGTATTGCTCAAACGGTCAAGGGAGGACATGCATTTTGCATTGGAATCCGTTGACCGTATGTTGGATTATACGGGAAATGTGGAAGAACAGCTGATGGATTTGAGCGACCTTACGAACGACAATAATAGCCGTTATACGCTGATCCGGATGGATGGCACGGTGGTAGCGGATACGGAAGTGCCGCAGGTGAATCAGATGGAAAATCATCTGGAGCGCAAGGAAGTGAAGGACGCGCTGGAGACAGGCTATGGATATTCGGTGCGCCGCTCCGGAACGCTGGGAATGCAGATGGCGTACGCGGCGATATGTTCATCGGACGGTAAATACATACTGCGTCTTTCTGCCAGTTCAACCGGGCTGGGTGAATATATCCTGATGCTGATTCCGGCCGCTTTTTTGAGCTTTGGAATAGCTTTTTTTGCATCGGCAATGGAGGCGGAACGGTTTTCCCAGTCCATCACGCGCCCTTTGCAGGAAATTTCCAATGAAATGGTGCGGATGGATGACGACTACACGCGTTTTCAGTTTGAAAAATGCCCGTATGAGGAGATCAATGTCATTGCGGACACGACGACGCGGATGTCCCGGAATATGAAGAAATATCTGGAGCGCATTGAGAAAGAAAAACAGATCCGGCAGGAGTTTTTCAGCAATGCATCGCATGAGCTGAAAACACCGATCACTTCGATCCGCGGTTATGTCGAGCTTTTGGAAAGCGGCATGGCACAGGATCCGGACACGGCACATGATTTTCTGGGACGCATAAAAAAAGAGGCAATGCGGATGACGAACCTGGTGGATGATATTTTGATGATCTCCCGTCTGGAATCCCGCGGTGCGAAAGCAGATATTGTGACAATCCGCACGGTGGAACTGCTGGAGGACAGCCTGTCTTCGATTGCCGCGCAGGCGGCGTCGCGCGGCATCACAGTCCATAAAGAGTGCGAGAATTTCACAATTCGTGCCGATCTGCGCCAGATGCAGGAGCTGTTTAACAATCTGTTGACAAACGCGGTCAAGTATAACAACGAGGGCGGCGAAATCTGGGTGCAGGTCAAGCACTGGGGCGCGGATATGATACTGACGGTCCGCGACACCGGCGTCGGCATCCCGGCGGAGAGCCAGAGCCGTATTTTTGAGCGGTTTTACCGGGTGGATAAAGGGCGCAGCCGCAAACAGGGCGGCACCGGGCTTGGTCTTTCGATCGTCAAGCATATCGTGAATTTTTATCATGGAAGCGTGAAGGTAGAGTCGGAAGTCGGAAAAGGTTCAACGTTTACGGTGAAACTGCAGATTGCGGAAGCAAAATAAAAAAGAGTCAACCTGAATTCCCTAAAAAACAGCGGAATTTTAGGTTGACTCTTTTTGGAGTTTGTAGTATGATTGCTTTAAAGCGTAACAGTTCAGCTCTTTAAAGTGAAAAATAAATCATGGTTTGATGCATAAGAGGAAAATCTGTTACATACGTTGAAAAGGTTCAGGAGGATGATATTATGAGAAAGACAAAGAAATTAGCAGCCCTGATGCTGGCTGGCGCGATGGCGGCATCCCTGGCAGCCTGCGGAGGACAGACAGCAAGTACGGACACGACAGCAGCGGAGTCCGCAGACGGCGAAGAAAGCAAAGAGGCAGAGCAGACAGCAGACGGCGAGACCTATAAGATTGGTGTATTACAGCTGACCCAGCATGTGGCCCTGGATAAGACCAATGAGGGCTTCGTGGCAGCGCTGGACGATGCAGGCATCAAATACGAGATCGACCAGCAGAATGCAGCTGGCGAGCAGTCTGCATGCCAGACGATCGCAGAGAAACTGGTCAACGATAAAGATGATTTGATTTTTGCAATCGCAACCCCGGCAGCACAGGCAGTTGCAGGTGTGACGGATTCGATTCCGATTCTTGTCAGCGCTGTTACCGATCCGGCGGCTTCCGGTCTGGTAGAGAGCAACGAGGTTCCGGGCGGCAACGTATCAGGTACTTCTGATCTGACTCCGGTTAAAGAGCAGATTGACCTGATGCAGCAGATTATTCCAGATGTAAAGAAGGTCGGACTTCTGTATTGCAGCGCGGAGGCAAACTCCGTTCTTCAGATTGATATGGCGAAAGAAGCACTCGACACAGCCGGTATTGAGTATGAAGATTACACCGTTTCCAATTCCAATGAGATTCCTACCGTTGTAGAATCTATGGTTGGCAATGTAGACTGCGTATACACACCAACCGACAACATGATCGCAGCTGGTATGGCAACCGTAACGATGGTAACAAATGAGAATAAACTTCCGGTTATCTGCGGCGAGAAGGGCATGGTAGATGCAGGCGGTCTTGCTACTTACGGTATTGATTACTACCAGTTAGGCTACATGACCGGTGAGCAGGCCGTTAAAATCCTGACTGAGGGCGCCGATATTTCTAAGATGCCGATCGGTTATCTGGACGCTTCCAAGTGCGAGCTGAGTGTCAATGAAGAGACAGCGCAGACGCTGGGAATCGATGTATCTGGACTTGAGAAATAAAGAGTACCAGAAAGACCTAAACTTCAAATGAGATGGACTGTCAGATCAGAAGCATAAAATAAATATGCCGATCTGGCAGTCTTTACAGTTAATCAGATGAAGAAAATACAAAACACAGGGAGGTAAAAGTTTGAGCGGTTTATTAGTATCCCTGCAGGGCGCGGTCGCACAGGGCGTTCTTTGGGGAATCATGGTATTGGGAGTTTATATTACATTCCGCCTGATGGATATCGCGGATATGACGGTAGACGGAAGCTTCGCGCTGGGTGCCTGCGTTTGTGCAGTCCTGGTAGTCAACAAAGGAGTAAATCCGGTGCTGGCACTTTTAGTTGCAGCGGCAGCCGGTGTCGTGGCTGGTGCGGTAACGGGTATTCTTCATACTCTATTTGAGATACCAGCGATTTTGGCAGGAATTCTGACCCAGATTTCCCTCTGGTCGATCAACCTCCGGATCATGGGAGGAAAGAGCAATCTGCCGCTTCTGAAAGTTAAGACACTTATCAGTGGTCTGGCTGCTTCCTTCGGGATGACCCAGGCACAGGCATCGATGATCGTTGGAATTGTGCTGGCTGTGGCGGCTATTCTGTTTCTTTACTGGTTCTTCGGAACCGAGATCGGAAGCGCGATGCGTGCAACCGGTAACAACGAGGATATGGTGCGCGCGCTGGGCGTGGACACCCGTATGACGAAGCTTTTATCCCTGATGGTCAGCAACGGCCTGGTCGGTCTCTCCGGCGCACTTGTCTGCCAGAGCCAGAAATATGGTGATGTTGGAAGTGGTACCGGTGCTATCGTCATCGGTCTGGCGGCGATCGTCATCGGCGAAGTCCTGATGGGACGATTGACCTCTTTTTATTGGAAACTGACCTCCGTGGTTGTCGGTTCGGTCATTTACTTTGTGATTCGTGCGGTTGTACTCCGCATGGGTATGGACGCAAACGACATGAAGCTGCTCTCTGCTGTCATTGTAGCGCTGGCACTCTGTGTTCCGGTAGCACTCGCTAAATATCGGCTGAGAAAAGATTATTCAGAAGGGGGCGAGGAGTAATGCTGACGATAACAAATGTAAAGAAAACCTTTAATAAAGGAACTGTTAATGAGAAAAAAGCCTTAAACGGTATCAACTTACACCTGGCACCGGGCGATTTCGTGACGATCATCGGCGGAAACGGTGCTGGAAAATCCACCATGTTAAATATGATCGCAGGCGTATATCCGATCGATTCCGGTAAAATCGAGATCGATGGCGTAAACATATCCAGAGAACCAGAATACAAACGCGCTAAATATATCGGCAGAGTCTTCCAGGATCCGATGCGCGGCACCGCCGCCAATATGGAGATACAGGAAAATCTTGCCATGGCGCTGCGCCGCGGCAAATCCAGAGGACTCGGCTGGGGCATCAAAAAGAATGAAAAGGACTTCTACCGTGAGGCGTTGGCACAGCTCGACCTGGGGCTTCAGACCCGTATGACCAGCAAAGTGGGCTTACTCTCCGGCGGACAGCGCCAGGCGCTCACCCTTCTGATGGCAACCCTCCAGAAGCCAAAGCTCCTTCTTTTAGACGAACACACCGCCGCCCTCGATCCCAAAACAGCCCGCAAAGTCCTCGATCTCACCGAAAAGATCGTAGATGAGCAAAATCTGACCGCGCTTATGGTTACCCATAACATGAAAGATGCGATTCAGATCGGCAATCGTTTGATTATGATGCACGAAGGTCGGATTATCTACGATGTAGCAGGGGAAGAGAAGAAGAATCTGCAGGTAGAAGACCTGTTAGAGAGATTTGAAAAGGTAAGCGGAGAAGAATTTGCGAATGATCGTATGATGCTTGCCAAATAAGCAGGGGTTATAAGATTTGAAGGGTTTTATCTCAGTCGAGAAGACTCCCACCTCTTCAGGTGGTGAGTAATAGCAAATTTGTCTCAGTGGGAGTCCAATCTCCGACTGAGATAAACGCTCCGCGAGGATGCGCAGTGATTCTGATAGGAATATGTCAGCTTCGCTGACCAGAATCACGCGCCAAGTCTCACGGACGTTCGACTTGAATAAAATCAATAACCGATAACAGACAAAAAGTATACGGAATGAAAAGTGGGTCAACAAATTAAAAACCACGACTATAAGTGAGAAAGAATGCCCTCCGGCAGCGCAAGCGGTCGGAGGGCATTCCTTCTTACTTATAGCCGTGCATTCTCCTCTCCCATATTTCCAACTAATTCCACCTTTCACGACTTAACCGTTTATCTACAACTTAACACTTCTGTAATAATTCATTTATAGAAAATTCATTTTTTCCTCCACATCCTTCCTTGGCAATTCCCTACGAATATGATAAAATAAAAATTACGTTTAAGATATTAAGTCATAATTTCAAGAAAAATCAGGAGCGATCCATATGTTAGAAGAAGAAAATAAAAAAGAAACGCAGGAGTCAGAACAGGTGCCAGCGGCGGAGCGGATTCAAGAGCCGGAAGCAGTTCAGAGTCAGGAATCAGAGCCAGCTCAGGATCAGACACCAAATCCGGTCCGGGAATCCGCGGGACATTCGCGCAGGCGCCAGGGCGAAGATAAGAGTCAGAATCTGCGCTTCGGAGTGATAGCAGCAGGG
>ERZ773104.1954-NODE-1954-length-25000-cov-3.856524_pt1 | contig 25000 bp, 18 predicted proteins | sample MGYA00511920_ERZ773104 | MGnify/ENA primary metagenome ERZ773104 (study PRJEB29015, sample SAMEA2737857) | human gut metagenome | biome: human gut; feature: human-associated habitat; material: faeces | place: China | collected 2012 ...
GTTGCATGAAATGAGATGCACTGTCTGTAGGACAGTGTTTTTTTTCATAGATGTAACTATAATAATTTTATAAGGATGACAGAGGAATGAGAATCAAATTCATCTGTTTATGCCAAGTATCGCTTTTTATGGATCTGAAAATTGCAGAAGAAGGATCTGTTTCTGTGGCGTCACAGGCAGAAACAGATGAGCATATCGCTTCTGTCAGGCTGTGGCAGCAAAAGCGCGAAAAAAGAAGATGCAGAAACAATCACGGTGTACTTATTTTGATGACTGCTATCGGTCAGAGCCAGTCCGAGTCAGAGGCAGATGTATATTACTTGTGGAAGACAATGAACTGAACAGTGGCATGAATTCCATTGATTACAATGCAATTTCAGATCAGTTAACTATAATTATGGTCGCCTTTAAAGAAGGATGGATACATCGGGATCATTGGATATTTTGACAGTTAAGTTTTTTAAAGAGAGGGTAGCGTATGGATGATTTTAAAAAACTCACAGAACAACTTTTGAAAATATATATTAATGCCGGATCAGTAAATAATCTTGGTATAGAAAATTATTTTGATGAAAATATCAGTCTGATTGGAACTGGGAAACATGAGTTATTCACGAATCTGCATGAGTTTTTAGAATCATTCAAATTTGATGTAAAACGAAGAGGAAAAATCAGACTCGAAGTAAGAAATTTACATCAGGAAGAAGAAAGACTTGATGATGACCATGTTCTTGCACATGGAACAGTAGATTTTACTGGTCTGTTTAAAGATGGTTCAATCTGTTTCAAAATGGAGACAAGATTTACGATTATCTATAGGTGGACGAATGGAAAATGGCTGGTTCAGCATCTGCATCAGTCAACGCCGGATTTGGAGCAGATGGACGGTGAAGAGTTCCCTGTTACCTTGGGAAAGCAGGTCAAAAAAACCCGGCAGGCTTTTCATGCATTAGGAACTGCATATTATTTAATCTTAAGGTTGGATTTAAAAACAAAGCGTGTTGAGCTTGTCAAAAAAAGTCGAAAAATGATTATTGATATGAATGATTATACCGAATGGAATCCTAAGATCGAGATTATCGAAAGGGTGATGGCAGAACCGTTTGCGCAGAAGTATATGGAATTTCTTGATATACAGACCATGGCGGCACGGCTTCATAATAAAGAATCTATGTCTTCCGAATTCAAACTAAAGGAAGGAGCATGGTTTCTTGCTATGGTCGTTCCTCAGAGTTATGATAAAAATGGAAATGTTACATCCGTGCTGATTGCAAATCGAGATGTGACAGATGAAAAAATGCGGGAATTAAGACAAGAGGAAGAATTGCGGGAAGCTAAATTAAAAGCAGAATGTGCAAATAAAGCAAAATCGACATTCCTGTTCAATATGTCCCATGATATCAGGACGCCTATGAATGCGATCATTGGTTATGCAGAACTGGCGACCAGACATTTGCAAGAAACAGAAAAACTTGGCAGATACCTTGAAAAAATTCAAATATGCGGAAAAGAACTTTTGTCGATGCTTGGTAATGTTCTGGATCTTGCAAGAATTGAAAATAATAAAGTCGAAATGGAATACACTGTTTCGAATGTTCATGAGTGCTTTGAAAATTGTATCATTATGTTCCAACAACAGGCAGAAAGTAAAAATCAGACTCTCTCTCTGACAGAACAAATCATGTATCCGTATGTATATATGGATGCACCGCACCTGTCAGAAGTCTGTCTTAATATTATAAGCAATGCAATAAAGTATACAAATACAGGAGGTAGGATATCCTGTAATGTTGTACAGAAATCCTGTGAAAAAGAAGACTGGTGCAATATGATCATTAGTATTACCGATAATGGAATCGGTTATAAAAAGCCACCTGTCTGAGGTGGCTTTTTGTGTGTCAGAAATTATTTCAAAGCCCAGACAGTTATTATAAAAAATAAGGAGGAACTCTATGGAAAAGAAGTCTGACGGTACAATAGCAGATAAAACATACAAAATATACATGAAGTTTTATCTTGGAAATCAGATATCAAAATAAGGCCACCACATCAGTGCCGTAGAAGCTTTTGAGTTTGTCCATTCGGGCACTCATGTTGGTGAAGAGCAGATCGAGGATCGTGATTGCGGCCATGGATTCTACGACTACGACGGCGCGTGGGACGATGACCGGGTCGTGACGTCCTTTAATGATCATTTCGGTGTTTTCTCCATCTTTGGTGACGGTGGACTGTGGCTGTGAAATGGACGGAGTCGGCTTTACTGCCGCGCGGAAGATGATCTTGCTTCCATCACTCATACCGCCGAGGACACCGCCTGCATGGTTGGTGTCTTTGGTGATCCTTCCATCTTTTGTATGGAAGGAATCATTGTTGATACTTCCTTTTGTATCTGCAGCTTTAAAGCCGTCACCGATCTCAAAGCCTTTGACTGCTCCGATGGACAGCATTGCTTTGGCAAGATTGGCGTCCAGTTTTTCAAATACGGTATCACCGATTCCTACCGGCATACCGGTAACAACACATTCAATGATGCCTCCTGAGGAATCCTGATTTTTAATACATTCTTCCAGATAGGCAGATGCTTTTTGGGCATATGCGTTGCTTGGCATATAAATCGGGTTCTGGAAAATCTCTTCTGGATGGTATTCATTTTCCGGAACAGATACCGGACCGATTGCTTTCGTATAAGCATGTACTTCAATGCCAAGTTCTTTCAAAATCTTAGCAGCAACTGCACCTGCTGCAACTCTGGCAGTAGTTTCTCTTCCGGAAGAGCGTCCCCCTCCTCTGTAATCACGGAAACCATACTTTTCATCAAATGTATAATCTGCGTGTCCCGGCCTGTATGTGTTCATAATATTTCCGTAATCACGGGAACGCTGATCCTGGTTCTGTACGAGAATTGAAATCGGAGTTCCGGTCGTCCGGCCTTCAAATACGCCGGACCAGATCTGTGCCATATCACTTTCCTTACGTCCGGTTGTAAACTGGCTTTGTCCGGGTTTTCTTCTATCCAGATAAACCTGGATATCCTCCTCTGAAAGAGAAAGCCCTGCCGGGCACCCGTCGATCACAACACCGATCCCTTTTCCGTGCGATTCCCCCCATGTAGAAATTTGAAACAATCTTCCATAAATAGATCCTGCCATACTATATACCATCCTTTCTGTAAGCTTTTATTTATAAAGAATTAATTTGTGAATCAGTCAAAACGAAAAAACGAACAATAAAGCAGAAGAACACTTGCGCGATGGGATTTGAAACATTTCGTTTATTCTATTTGTCATCACAACGCAAATCATTCATTCCCCACAAAATCACCTCATTATTATAATAGAAGATTCCCATCCCAACAAGTGATAAAAATATGAAAGTTAAAGTTATGTATTGTATTTACACGCCCCTTCGTATTATAATGACTACATATTGAGTGAAAAAAGGAAGTCAATAGTATAAATGAGTGAAAAAAGTATGAATGAAAAAAACGAAAGAAATCTTGACAGCACAGTAGATGAAATCATGGAAGAGATCAGAGAGCAGAATGTAAGTGAGGTGAAGGACATCAATGAAAAAGAACAGAAAAGCGAAGAAAGACCTCGAAAAAAGAAAGTCACTAAAACAAAACGTCCTTCAGGCCATCACGTATCTGGCGATGGTGTGGATCATAAAGCAGCCTCAGGCGAAGATCGACCGGTTAAGAAAAAGGCTCCGCGCCGGAAAAAGAAAGTAGTTCGTGAAGAGACCGGGCTTCTGGATCTGGATGGAGCAGAAGAATGGCGGGATGAAGAAGAGACAGCAGTACCACCGGTTATTAAAAGTGCAGATATTTTAAGCAGTGGAGATGCAGAAGCATTCAATCCGGATGAGGAAGAAATTTTTGATGATTCTTTCTTTGATGAAGAAGAGGAAAAGCCGCATAGAAGAACTAAACGGAAGAAAAAGCAAGGCTCAAAAAAGTCCGGTAAAGTGGTTAAAATTGTAGTTGGCGCTGTGGTTGGAGTGGCAGCGGTTGTTTACCTTGGATTTTCCGTATATTTCATGAATCATTTTTATTTTAATACGAAGATCAATGGTGTGAACTTTTCCGGAAAATCAGTTTCGGCAGTAGAGTCATACATGAAGAGTCAGGTAGATGGATATGTTCTCACGATGAAGGAATCAGACGGAACAGAAGAGAAGATTGCCGGAACAGATATTTCTCTTGCGTACAAAGCAGGAGATGAACTGCAGAAGCTCGTAAAAGAGCAGAATGCATTTCTGTGGCCGGTCTGCCTTGGAAAGACACAGACAATTACGGCATCAGTCGGTGTTACATATGACGAAAACCAGCTGGATACCCTGATTAACGGTCTCGAGTGTATGCAGGCAGATCAGCAGGTTGAACCGGTAAATGCACATCCGGAGTATGACGGCAATTCGTATGTAGTCAAAGCCGGGGAGACCGGAAGTAAGATTGATACCGAGAATTTCAAAAAGGTAGTGAAAGAATCAATCGAAGGGTTCAAAAGCGAGATTGACATGACCGCTGAAGACTGCTATGTAGAACCAAAATACACAATCGAGTCAGAAGAAGTGAAGAAAGCATGTGACGATATGAATAAGTATCTGAAGGCAAGTATCACTTATAACTTTGGCTCGAATACAGAAGTTGTAGATAAAGATCTGATTTCCCAGTGGGTAACGGTAGATGATAACATGGCAGTTACCTTTAACAGTGATGCAGTTGTAAAATATGTACAGCAGCTGGAGAGTAAGTATGACACTTACCAGACAAAGAGAACATTTACAACCGGAGGCGGCAACAGTGCAACGGTTGAAGGTGGAGACTATGGATGGATCATTGATGAAGCTGCCGAGATTGCAGCCCTTGAAGCGAATATCCGCAATGGAGAGACTGTAACGAGAGAGGCGAATTATTCACAGACTGCAGCAAGTCATGACGGAGCAGACTGGGGGAATACTTATGTTGAAGTCGATCTGACAAACCAGTATATGTATCTTTTTGTAAATGGTGCAATTGTGACACAGGGACCGATCGTTACCGGTAAGCCAAGCAGAGGAGATGCTACACCGCAGGGAGTATATATTCTGAAATACAAAGAAAAAGATACAACCCTTCGTGGACCAAAGAAGGAAGATGGAAGTTACGAATGGGAATCACCGGTTACTTACTGGATGCCGTTTAACGGTGGAATCGGATTGCATGATGCACCGTGGCAGACGAACTTTGGCGGGGACTGGTATCTGGAACATGGGTCACGCGGATGTGTCAACCTACAGTATGATGTTGCAGAGACAGTGTTCAACAATGTAGATTCCGGAACACCGGTTGTATGTCATTACTAAATTTATGAGAGAGGTTATTTTTATGTATGAACTGATAAAAAGGGACGGTCGCGCCAAGCGCGGCCGCTTCCATACCGTACACGGAGTGATCGAGACTCCTGTATTTATGAATGTAGGAACAATTGCAGCGATCAAAGGGGCTGTTTCTACCGCAGATCTTGAAGAAATCGGAACACAGGTGGAACTGTCTAATACTTATCATTTGCATGTGCGTCCGGGGGATCAGGTAGTGAAAAAGCTTGGCGGGCTGCACAAATTTATGGCCTGGGACAAGCCGATCCTTACTGATTCCGGCGGATTCCAGGTGTTTTCTCTTGCCGGACTCAGAAAGATTAAGGAAGAGGGTGTATACTTCAATTCCCATATTGACGGAAGAAAGATTTTTATGGGACCGGAAGAAAGTATGCAGATTCAGTCGAATCTGGCGTCTACGATCGCAATGGCATTTGATGAATGTCCGTCCAGCGTAGCGGAAAGGAAATATATGCAGGCATCGGTAGAGCGTACAACGAGATGGCTCGCAAGATGTAAAGAAGAGATGGCAAGACTCAATTCTCTTGATGATACGATCAACAAACATCAGATGCTTTTCGGGATCAATCAGGGTGGTGTCTATGAAGATATCCGTATTGAGCATGCACAGCAGATCGCAGAGATGGATCTGGATGGATACGCAGTCGGCGGACTCGCAGTTGGTGAGACACATGAAGAGATGTACCGGATCCTGGATGCAGTAGTTCCGTGTCTTCCGGTTGCCAGACCGACCTATCTGATGGGAGTCGGAACGCCGGCAAACATTCTGGAAGCGGTAGACAGAGGTGTGGATTTCTTTGACTGCGTATATCCAAGCCGTAACGGAAGACATGGACATGTTTATACAAAGCATGGTAAGCTGAATCTGTTCAATGCAAAATTTGAACTGGATGAACGCCCGATCGAAGAAGGCTGTCAGTGCCCGGCCTGCCGCCGTTATTCAAGAGCTTATATCCGTCATCTGCTGAAAGCAAAAGAGATGCTTGGAATGCGGCTTTGCGTTCTCCACAATTTATATTATTATAATCATCTTATGGAAGACATCAGAGAGGCGATCGAAGAGGGAAGATATGCCCGGTTTAAGAAAGAGACACTGGCAAAAATGGAAGAAAAAGAAGATTAGGATAAAAAAATTCTAAAAGGTCTTGATGAATGTCCTATTATTGTGTATGATGGTAACAGTGTCTATTTTAGCAGGAGGAAAGAAAAATGAATAATCCAATCGTACTTATTTTATTTTACGTTGTAATTATCGGAGGATTCTGGTGGTTACTGATGAGACCACAGAAAAAGGAACAGAAGAGAGTACAGCTGATGTTATCTGAACTGGCTGTAGGAGACACTGTTCTTACAACAAGCGGTTTTTACGGGGTTGTTATTGATATTACAGATGAAGACGTAATCGTTGAATTCGGAAGCAACAAGAACTGCCGTATCCCGATGCAGAAATCTGCGATCATGCAGGTTGAAAAGCCGGAGAACAACTAAATCAAATTTTTTGAAAAAGTTGAAAAAAGCATTGCATTTTATGTGCAATGCTTTTATAATACAATTATTGGAAACGTTACCGATACCGATACCGAAACCGTTGCTGTAGAAAGATGTGAGGTGCATATTATGAGAACAAGCGGTGTATTACTGCCGGTGGCAAGTCTGCCATCAAAATATGGAATAGGTGCTTTTTCGAAAGAAGCATACAAGTTTGTAGATACACTTGAGAAGGCAGGTCAGAGCTACTGGCAGATCCTTCCGTTAGGCCCGACAGGGTATGGAGATTCGCCGTATCAGTCTTTCTCAACTTTTGCAGGAAATCCGTATTTTATAGACCTGGAAAAGCTGATAAAAAAGGGCTGGATTACAAAAGATGAATGTAAGGCATATGACTTTGGTGATAATGCGGGATATGTGGATTATGAAAAGATTTATAACTGCAGGTATGAGATCTTAAGAAAAGCATATGAAAGAAGCCGGATCGCAGATGATGCAGATTTTCAGAAATTCTGTAAGGAGAATAAAGAATGGCTGGATGATTATGCGCTTTATACGGAGATCAAAGCCGCGAATGATGGGAAGAGCTGGAGCGAATGGGAAGATGAATATCGTCTGAGAGATGAGCTTGCGCTGGAAAAATTCGCCAAAGAGAATCGGGAAGGCATCCTGTTCCAGAAGTTTATGCAGTATGAATTTGCAACACAGTGGGGTGCACTGAAAGCATATGCGAATGAAAAAGGGATTGAGATCATTGGTGATATCCCGATTTATGTAGCGTTCGACAGCGCAGACAGTTGGTCGCATCCGGAACTGTTCCAGTTTGATGAGAACGGACTTCCGACTGGTGTTGCAGGGTGCCCGCCAGATGCATTTAGTGCAACCGGACAGCTTTGGGGCAATCCGCTTTATAAGTGGGAATATCATAAAAAGACAGGATATGCATGGTGGATGAAGAGAATCCGTCATTGTGTTGAACTTTATGACGTGATCCGAATTGATCATTTCCGTGGATTTGATGAATATTATTCCATTCCATACGGAGATCAGACAGCGGAATTCGGACATTGGGAAAAAGGACCGGGAATGGATATTTTCCGGACGGTAAAAGAGTCTCTGGGTGATGTGAAAATTATTGCAGAGGATCTTGGATTCCTGACAGATAGTGTGATCCGGATGGTGGAAGAGTCCGGATATCCGGGAATGAAAGTTCTGGAGTTTGCATTTGATTCCAGAGAGCCTAGCAACTATCTGCCACATAATTATGATAAGAACTGCGTAGTATACACGGGAACCCATGACAATGAAACACTGGCAGGATGGTACAGAGAATTAAAAAAAGAAGATAAGAAGTTCGCACTTCGCTATATGGGAAGAAAGAAACTCAGTGTCAATGAAGCAGTATGGGAAATCATCCGTCTTGCGCAGTCGAGCGTGGCGGATACCTGTATCATTCCGATTCAGGATTATCTCTGCCTCGGTAATGAAGCGAGGATCAATCATCCGTCAACCCTTGGCGGTAATTGGATCTGGAGACTTCATAGGGATGAGATCTCAAAAAAACTTGTGAAAAAGATCCGCAGGATGACAGAACTTTATTGCAGGATCCCGGAGAAGACAGAGATGCTCCTTAAGGCTGAAGATGCGGAGGACTTAGGAGAAGAAAAGAAATAAAATGGGAATGACGATTAAAGATATTGCGAAGAAGTGCGGGGTCGGAGTCAGCACCGTGTCCCGTGCGCTGAACAATCATCCGGATATCAATCCTGAGACCAAAAAGATGATTTTAAAGACGGTTGAAGAATCAAATTTTGTGCCGAATAACAGTGCGAGGAATCTGAAACGGACCGATTCGAAATCCATTGCGATTCTGGTAAAGGAGATTGATAATCCATTTTTCGCAACGATGATGCGGGTAATGGAAAAAAAGATCCGTAAACAGAAATATTCCTTTTTTATCCAGCATATGGGAAAGGATCAGGATGAGGTCGATACCGCACTGGAGCTGATCAAAGAAAAAAAGCTCAGAGGGATTATTTTCCTGGGTGGGGATTTCAGGAAGAACAAAGAGCGGATTACAAAGATAAAGGTTCCATTTGTTGTAAGTACGGCAGCATTTGATAAACTGCCGGAGAAATGTATCGCATCCTATGTATCAATTGACGACCGTGCGGAAAGCCGTAAGATCGTAGATCATCTGTGCGAGACCGGACATAAAAAGATTGCAATCCTTGCCTCGGATAAGAAAGATGAGAACATCGGAAAACTCAGACTGGAAGGTTACAGGGAAGCACTAAAGGCACATGGCCTGGAAGTGGATGAGGAAAGAATCTGTTATCTGGATGAAGAAGATACCACTTATTCGATGGAAAACGGATATCGGATGATGAAAAAACTGTTGAAAAAAGAAACAGAATTTACCGCAGTATTTGCAATTTCCGATCTGATGGTGATTGGTGCATGCAAGGCACTTCTGGAAGAGGGAAAAAGGATTCCGGAAGATGTGGCGGTTGCAGGATTTGACGGACTTGACTATACCGGATTTTATCAGCCGGCGATCACTACGATGGCGCAGCCGGTCGAAGAGATCGCGAGACAGTCCGTCGGGATTCTGTTTGACATGATAGAAACAAAGAAAAGCCAGGAAGGAAAATATCTTCCGGCAACACTGAAAGAAAGAGAATCAACTACAGGAGGTAGAAGAACATGGAAGCAAGACTGACAGAGATTTTACAGGAGAAATTCCAGACAGGACTTGAACAGGCAACGAATGAACAGGTATATTATGCGCTGCTTACACTGACAAAGGAACGGATCAAAGAAGGACCGAAGAACGAAGGAAAGAGAAAACTCTATTATATTTCCGCAGAGTTCCTGATCGGAAAGCTTTTATCCAACAACCTGATCAACCTTGGAATTTATGATGAGACAGCAGAGGTGCTGAAAAAGCACGGGAAAAATCTTGCAGAGATCGAAGAAGTTGAACCGGAACCGTCTCTTGGAAATGGTGGACTTGGACGATTGGCAGCCTGCTTCCTGGATTCCATTGCAACACTCGGACTTCCGGGAGACGGAATCGGGCTGAACTATCATATGGGTCTGTTCAAACAGGTATTTACCGACCACAAACAGGATGAACAGAAGAATCCGTGGATTGAAAAAGACAGCTGGCTCAATGATACCGGTATTTCATTTGAAGTCCCGTTCAAGGATTTCAGTCTTCGTTCCCATCTGTATGATATTGATGTAACCGGATACGAAGGCGGAAGCAACAAACTTCATCTTTTTGATGTAGAGACGGTAAATGATGCAATCGTTGGAAACGGAATCAATTTTGATAAGAACGATATCCGTGAGAACCTGACGCTGTTCCTCTATCCGGATGACAGCGACAAGGCAGGAAATCTGCTCCGTATTTATCAGCAGTATTTTATGGTTTCCAATGCAGCACAGTATATCATCCGCGAGTGTGAAGAAAAGGGATATGATCTCAGAAAGCTTCATGAGCATGTGGCGATCCAGATCAATGATACACATCCTTCTATGGTTATTCCGGAGCTGATCCGTCTTCTTGTTCAGAAACAGATCGACTTCAATGAGGCGATTGAGATCGTACAGAAGACCTGCGCATATACCAATCACACCATCCTCGCAGAAGCACTGGAAAAATGGCCGGTTGATTATCTGGAGCAGGTTGCACCGCAGATCGTTCCGATCATCCGTGATCTGGATGCAAGAATTAAGGGAAGATATAAAGATCCGAGAGTCCATATTATCGATGACCAGAATCGTGTACACATGGCTCATATGGACATCCATTATGGATACAGTGTCAACGGAGTTGCGTATCTTCATACAGAGATCCTGAAAAATGAAGAACTGAAACCGTTCTATGACATTTACCCACAGAAATTCAACAACAAGACTAATGGTATTACGTTCAGAAGATGGCTGCTGCACTGCAACCATGAACTGACTGCATGGCTGGATGAGAAGATCGGACCGGATTACCGAAAAGATGCAACAAAGCTTGAAAAACTGCTTGATTATGTAAATGATGAGGAAACCTTAAAGAGCCTTCTTGTAGTAAAACAGAAAAAGAAAGAGGATCTGGCAGCTTACTTAAAAGAAACACAGGGACTGGAAATCAATCCAAATTCAATTTTTGATATTCAGGTAAAACGTCTGCATGAATACAAGCGTCAGCAGATGAATGCATTATATGTGATCTATAAATATCTGGAGATCAAGAGTGGAAAGAAACCGGAGACTCCGATCACGGTAATCTTTGGAGCCAAGGCTGCACCGGCTTATATTATTGCAAAGGATATCATTCATCTGATCCTCTGCCTGCAGGAGCTGATTGATAACGATCCGGAAGTTGCACCGTATCTGAAAGTGGTTATGGTAGAAAACTACAACGTGACACTGGCAGAAAAGCTGATCCCGTCCTGTGATATTTCTGAACAGATTTCTCTTGCATCCAAAGAAGCAAGTGGAACAGGTAACATGAAATTCATGCTGAACGGGGCTGTGACAATGGGAACAGAAGATGGAGCCAACGTAGAAATCCATCAGTTTGTAGGGGATGAAAATATCTACATCTTCGGAGAATCCAGTGAACAGGTTATCGAGCATTACCGCAAGATGGATTATAATGCAGTTGATTACTATATCAATGATGAAGAGATCCGCAGACTGGTAGACTTTATCATCAGCCCGGAACTTCTCCGTATCGGAGATAAATACCTGCTTCTTGAACTGCATGCAGAACTGATCCGTAAAGACTGGTTCATGACACTTCTTGATGTGAAAGATTATATCCAGAAGAAAGAACAGGCTTACGCAGATTATGAAGACCGCATGGCATGGGCAAAGAAGATGGTTGTGAATATCGCAAAAGCAGGATATTTCTCATCTGACAGAACCATTGCTGAATACAACAGAGACATCTGGCATCTGTAAAATGTATATGTAAAAAACAGAAGTCTGTCCTGAAAAAACAGAGACAGACTTCTGTTTTTTGTGCAAAAGTGTATTTTTATACGGTTTCTGCGGGAACTTTCTGTATTTCCCTTATTGCGGGAAAAGAGAAGGATATGCTATGATAAGGAGAAATATTGCTGTTTGTTTTCCGGATATGGAAAAGTTTTTGGGAAGATCCGGGAAGCAATAGAAGCAGATGAGAGGTAAATATATGGAAAAAAGAAGAAAAAGTGCATCACTTTTGCCGGTCGGTGTATTTCTGGTATTTTATCTGGGACTGGGTATTTTATTTGAATACATAATGAAAATTCCAATGGGGTTTTATAATGTACCGATCGTAGTGGCGTTTCTGGCGGCACTCCTGGTCGCGTGTCTGCAGAACAGAAAGGTTGGCTTTGATGAGAAGCTGGAGATCATGGGACGGGGAATCGGAGATAAGAATATTATCACAATGCTGCTGATTTTCCTGACGGCGGGAACTTTTGTGGGAGTGGTTGGAAGAAGCAGTGCAGAGAGTGTGGCGTATTTTATGCTATCGATCATCCCGGCACGGTTTGCGGTTGCCGTTCTGTTTGTGGTTGCATGTTTTGTTTCAACAGCAATGGGAACTTCGGTTGGGACGATCACCCTTCTGACTCCGATTGCGGTGGCAGTTTCGCAGACGTCCGGTTTTTCCCTGGCACTTTGCGTGGCATCGGTGATGGGAGGCTCCATGTTCGGGGACAATCTTTCTTTCATATCAGATACAACAATTGCTGCCTGCAACGGGCAGGGATGTGAGATGAAAGATAAATTCCGGGAAAATTTCTGGATTGCACTTCCGGCGGCGATCGTATCGTTGATTCTGATCCTGATCAGCTCTTTCCGGGCAGAGATCGGAACGGCAGTTACGCACGAATACAATCTGACGCAGATCATTCCGTATGTGCTGGTGCTGGTCGGCGGGATCGCAGGGTTCAACGTCTTTCTGGTACTTTTGACAGGAATTGTGTCCGGTGCGGTGATCATGCTTGCAATGGGGCAGGTAACACCGTATGAAATGCTTGCTGCCATGGGATCAGGTGTATCCGGGATGTTTGAAACCTGTATGGTGGCGGTGCTGGTTGCTGCAATGTGTGCGCTGATCCGGGAAAATGGTGGCTTTGATGTATTGCTGGATGTGATCCACCGTGTCTTTAAGGGATCGAAAAGTGGTCAGCTGGGTGTTGGTATTTTGGTAGCGCTCCTGGATGTGGCAACAGCGAACAATACCGTAGCAATTGTGATGGCTAATCCAATTGCAAAGGAAATGGCAGACGATTATCAGATCACACCGAGAAAGACGGCCTCCCTTCTGGATACTTTTTCCTGTATTTCACAGGGGGTGATCCCGTATGGTGCGCAGATGCTGGTGGCAATTTCGGCAGTGCATGAGCTCGGCGGTGAGATTTCTGCATTTCAGATCATTCCGAAGCTTTTTTATCCGGGAATGCTGTTTGTCAGTTCGCTGATCTTTATCTTTGTGATTCCACAGAAAACAGGAAAATAAAACAGAGTTCACTCTGGATTTTTATACTTTTACAGATTAAAGGGTTGAAACCTGACGAAAAATACGGTATTATAGTGTTTAACAGATTTTTGGAACGAAAAATGGTACAAAAATCACAGATACATAGAAGGGAATGACAAAGATGAGCCTGAAAATCGGAGTAATTAAAGGTGACGGAATCGGTCCGGAGATTGTAACGGAAGCGATGAAAGTTCTTAATAAAGCAGGAGAGGTATACGGATTTGACTGTTCTTATGAACAGCTGCTTCTTGGGGGCGCATCCATTGATGTACATGGAGTCCCGCTTACAGATGAGACGGTAGCAAAAGCAAAAGCATGTGATGCCGTACTGATGGGATCCATTGGAGGAGATGCAAAGACTTCCCCGTGGTATAAGCTGGAACCGTCAAAGAGACCGGAGGCCGGTCTTCTGAAGATCAGAAAAGAACTGAACCTGTTCGCAAATCTGCGTCCGGCGGTTTTGTATAATGAACTGAAGGGTGCATGCCCTCTGAAAGAAGAGATTACAGAAGGCGGATTTGATCTGATGATCATGCGTGAGCTGACCGGCGGTCTTTATTTTGGAGAGAGGAAGACAGAAGAAGTGGATGGTGTGATGACTGCATTCGATTCACTTACCTATAATGAGGATGAGATCCGCAGGATTGCGATCCGCGCGTTTGACATTGCAATGAAGAGAAGAAAGAAAGTGACAAGCGTCGATAAGGCGAATGTACTGGATTCTTCAAGACTCTGGAGAAAAGTAGTAGAAGAAGTTGCGAAAGATTATCCGGAAGTTACACTGGAGCATATGCTGGTTGACAACTGTGCAATGCAGCTGGTAAGAGATCCGAAGCAGTTTGATGTCATTCTTACAGAGAATATGTTCGGAGACATCCTTTCTGATGAAGCAAGCATGGTAACCGGTTCGATCGGAATGCTGGCAAGTGCAAGTCTGAATGAAACCAGGTTCGGACTGTATGAACCAAGTGGCGGTTCGGCACCGGATATAGCAGGACAAGGAATTGCAAACCCGATAGCAACAATTCTTTCAGCAGCAATGATGCTTCGTTTCAGCCTGGATCAGGATAAAGCAGCAGATGCGATTGAAGCAGCAGTTTCCCAGGTGTTAAAAGATGGATACAGAACCGGGGATATTATGTCAGACGGATGTACAAAGGTTGGAACAGCCCGGATGGGAGATCTGATCTGCGAAAGAATTCGATAGTCAAGGATTGGGAAAGATACAGTTCCGTACTGCTATGGGGAAAGAGAAGCAGGACGGAACTGTAATAGAATAGAGCCAAAAGTTACAGGAGGATTATAAAATCATGAGAAGTGATAATGTAAAAACAGGTATGCAGCAGGCGCCGCACAGATCATTGTTCAATGCGCTTGGTCTTACAAAAGAAGAACTGGAGAGACCGCTTGTCGGAATCGTATGTTCTTATAACGAAATCGTTCCGGGACATATGAACCTGGATAAAATTGCAAATGCAGTAAAGATGGGAGTTGCCATGGCAGGTGGAACACCGATCATGTTTCCGGCGATCGCAGTCTGTGACGGTATTGCAATGGGACACATCGGTATGAAGTATTCTCTGGTAACGAGAGATCTGATCGCAGATTCGACAGAAGCAATGGCAATGGCGCATCAGTTTGACGCCCTTGTTATGATCCCGAACTGCGACAAGAATGTACCTGGACTTTTGATGGCAGCAGCCCGTATTAATGTACCTACAGTGTTCGTCAGTGGCGGACCAATGCTTGCGGGACATGTAAAAGGACAGAAGAGAAGCCTTTCCAGCATGTTCGAGGCAGTTGGATCTTATGCAGCAGGAACAATGGACGAATGTGATGTATGTGAATTTGAAAATAAAGTATGTCCTACCTGCGGATCATGCTCCGGAATGTATACAGCCAACAGTATGAACTGTCTGACAGAAGTACTTGGTATGGGTCTTCAGGGAAATGGAACAATTCCGGCTGTATATTCAGAAAGAATCCGTCTTGCAAAACATGCAGGTATGCAGGTAATGGAAATGTACAGAAGAAATATCCGTCCGAGAGACATTATGACAAAAGAAGCCATCTTAAATGCCCTTACTGTTGATATGGCACTTGGATGCTCAACCAACAGTATGCTTCACCTTCCGGCGATCGCACATGAGATTGGTATGGATTTTGAGATTGATTTTGCAAATGGAATCAGCGAAAAGACTCCGAACCTCTGTCACCTTGCACCGGCAGGTCCGACATATATGGAAGACTTGAATGAAGCGGGTGGTGTATATGCTGTTATGAACGAGCTGAATAAGAAAGGTCTTCTTTACACAGACTGCATGACAGTAACCGGAAAGACAGTTGGAGAAAATATCGCAGGATGCGAAAACAAAAATCCGGAAGTAATCCGTCCGATCGACAATCCATACAGCCAGACGGGTGGACTTGCAGTCCTCAAAGGTAATATCGCACCGGATGGCAGTGTTGTAAAACGTTCTGCAGTTGTACCGGAAATGCTGGTACATGAAGGACCTGCAAGAGTATTTGAATGTGAAGATGATGCGATCAAGGCAATTAAAGGCGGAGATATCCATCCGGGAGATGTTGTAGTTATCCGTTACGTCGGACCAAAGGGTGGTCCTGGTATGCCGGAAATGCTGAATCCGACTTCTGCAATCGCAGGTATGGGACTTGGTTCATCGGTAGCACTTATTACAGACGGCCGTTTCAGCGGTGCATCCCGTGGAGCTTCTATCGGACACGTATCACCGGAAGCGGCAGTCGGTGGTCCGGTAGCACTGATCGAGGAAGGCGATATTATCGAGATCGATATCCCGAACCTGAAATTAAATGCAAGAATTTCAGATGAAGAACTTGCAAGAAGAAAAGAAAAATGGCAGCCAAGAGAACCGGAAGTTACAACAGGATATCTTGCAAGATATGCAGCAATGGTAACTTCAGGAAACCGTGGAGCAGTTCTGGAAGTTCCGCACAAATAAAATAAAATCTGGACAAGGGGAATGTACAATGCAGTTAAATGGTGCAGAAATACTGATAGAGTGTTTAAAAGAGCAAGGCGTGGATACCGTATTCGGATATCCGGGCGGCGCAATTTTAAATGTATATGATGAATTATATAAGCATAGTAATGAAATCAGACATATCCTTACATCGCATGAGCAGGGAGCTTCTCATGCGGCAGACGGATATGCGCGTGCCACTGGTAAGGTTGGGGTGTGTTTTGCAACCAGTGGACCTGGAGCAACAAATCTCGTAACAGGAATCGCGACCGCATTTATGGATTCTATTCCGATCGTTGCGATCACCTGTAATGTAGGGGTACCGCTTCTTGGAAAAGACAGCTTCCAGGAAATTGACATTACCGGTATTACGATGCCGATCACAAAGTATAATTTTATTGTGAAGAATGTCAATGATCTTGCAAAGACGATCCGCAAGGCGTTTGAGATCGCACAGTCCGGAAGACCGGGACCGGTGCTGATCGATATCCCGAAAGATGTGACAGGCAATAAAGCAGAGTATGAGCCTGTCAAAATCCAGCCAATCGTAAAATACAAAAAAGAAATCTGCATGGAAGATATTGACAAGGCAGTAGAGATGATCGAAGAAGCAAAGCGTCCGTTTGTATTCGTCGGAGGCGGAGCTATATTATCTGATGCAAGTGAAGAACTCCGTGCATTCGTAGACAAGGTACAGTGTCCGGTATGTGATTCCCTGATGGGAAAAGGTGCATTTCCGGGAACTGATGAACTTTATACAGGAATGCTTGGTATGCATGGTACCAAGACATCGAACTTTGGAGTCAGTGAAAGCGATCTTCTGATCGTAGTCGGTGCAAGATTCTCCGACCGTGTCACAGGTAATCCAAATAAATTTGCAAGTAATGCAAAAATTCTCCAGTTTGATATTGATGTGGCAGAGATGAACAAAAATGTCATTATCGATGAAGGTGTGGTTGGAGATATCAAAGAAGTGCTTGCGGCAGTTAATGAAAAACTGCCACAGCAGGAACACACCGAATGGATCAAAAAGATCCAGGAATATAAAGCAAAATACCCGCTTGCCTATCATCCGGAAAGTCTGACCGGTCCGTATGTGATCGAAGAGATTTACAAACAGACAGAAGGTGATGCGATCATCGTCACAGAAGTTGGACAACATCAGATGTGGGCAGCGCAGTATTATAAATTCACAAAACCGAGAACACTGCTTACGTCAGGTGGTCTTGGAACCATGGGATACGGTCTTGGAGCTGCAATCGGAGCCAAGATGGGAAGACCGGAGAAGACGGTAGTCAATATCGCCGGAGACGGATGCTTCCGTATGAATATGAATGAAGTTGCAACAGCGGCGCGTTATAACATTCCAATTATCCAGGTTGTAGTGAACAACCATGTGCTTGGTATGGTAAGACAGTGGCAGAATCTGTTTTACGGACAGCGCTATTCAGCAACTGTTCTGAATGATGCAGTAGATTTTGTGAAACTCGCAGAAGCGATGGGGGCGAAAGCGGTAAGAGCTACGACCAGAGAAGAATTCGCAGATGCATTTAAGTTTGCTTTAAATGCAGGCGGTCCGGTGGTGATTGACTGCCAGATCGACAGCGATGACAAGGTATGGCCGATGGTTGCTCCGGGTGCTCCGATCAGTGAAGCTTTTGACGAGAAGGATCTGCAGGAAAAACAGCAGACAAACTAAAAAACATATGCAGCGACAGATACGCAGAGCAGGAATGGAGGAGTAATATGAAACGAGTTTACAATTTTTCAGCAGGACCGGCAGTACTGCCGGAAGAAGTTTTACGAGAAGCAGCAGATGAGATGCTGGATTACAAAGGATGTGGAATGTCCGTTATGGAGATGAGTCATCGCTCGAAAGCTTTTGCTGAAATCATTGAAACCGCTGAACAGGATCTTCGTGATTTGATGGGAATCCCGGATAATTACAAAGTACTGTTCCTTCAGGGTGGCGCAAGCCAGCAGTTTGCAATGATTCCAATGAATCTGATGAAGAACAAAGTAGCGGATTATATTGTTACCGGGCAGTGGGCTAAAAAGGCAGCTGCCGAGGCATCCAAATATGGAAAGGTGAATAAGATCGCATCGTCCGAGGATAAAACCTTTTCGTACATTCCTGACTGTTCGGATCTGCCGGTTGATGAAGATGCAGATTATGTATATATCTGCGAAAATAATACAATTTACGGAACCAAATTCAAGGAACTTCCGAACACGAAAGGCAAGACACTGGTAGCGGATGTATCATCCTGCTTCCTGTCTGAGCCTGTAGATGTGACAAAATATGGTCTCATCTATGGCGGAGTCCAGAAGAATATCGGACCAGCGGGTGTTGTTATCGCGATCATCCGTGAAGATCTGATTACAGAGGATGTACTTCCTGGAACACCGACTATGCTTACATACAAGACACATGCAGACGCAGGTTCTCTTTACAATACACCGCCGGCATATGGAATTTATATCTGCGGTAAGGTATTTAAATGGCTGAAAAAGATGGGCGGACTGGAAGTTATGAAAGAACGCAACGAAAAGAAAGCCAAACTGCTCTATGACTACCTGGATCAGAGCAAACTGTTCAAAGGTACGGTAGAAAAGAAAGACCGTTCTCTTATGAATGTACCATTTGTGACAGGCAGTGATGAGCTGGATGCCAAATTTGTAAAAGAGGCAAAAGAAGCAGGTCTTGAGAATCTGAAAGGACACCGTACTGTTGGGGGTATGCGTGCAAGTATTTATAACGCAATGCCATACGAAGGTGTGGAAGCTCTGGTTGCATTTATGAAGAAGTTTGAGGAGGAGAATCTGTAATATGTATAAATATTTTTGCCTAAACCCGATTTCTCCTGTTGGACTGGAGAAATTCAGTGATGACTATGTGCCTGCCGGTGAGATGGCAGGAGCAGATGCGGTACTTGTAAGAAGTGCCGGAATGCATGAACTGGAATTTGATAAAGATTTAAAAGCGATTGCCCGTGCCGGAGCCGGTGTAAATAATATTCCACTGGACAAATGTGCGGAGCAGGGAATCGTTGTATTTAATACACCAGGGGCAAATGCCAATGGTGTAAAAGAGTTGGTGATCGCCGGTATGCTGCTTGCATCCAGAGATATCCTTGGCGGTATCAACTGGGTACAGGAGAACGAAGAGGATGGCAATATTGCAAAAGATGCAGAAAAAGCGAAAAAAGCATTTGCAGGCTGTGAGATCCAGGGAAAGAAGCTTGGTGTGATCGGTCTTGGTGCAATCGGTGTCCTGGTTGCCAATGTGGCTACGCATCTTGGGATGGAAGTGTATGGCTATGATCCATATGTTTCTGTAGATTCTGCATGGAGACTTTCAAGAAGTATCCATCACACTAAGAATGTAGATGAGATCTACAAGGAGTGTGATTATATCACAATCCATGTACCGGCACTGGAAGATACAAAGGGTATGATCAATAAGAATGCCATCAGTCTGATGAAAGAGGGCGTTGTGATCCTGAACTTTGCAAGAGATGTACTGGTGAACAGTGAAGACATTGTGGATGCACTTGTTGGTGGAAAAGTCGGACGCTATGTAACTGACTTTCCGACACCGGAGATCGCAGGAGTGAAGCATGCGATTGTCATTCCGCATCTGGGAGCGTCAACTGCTGAATCAGAAGACAATTGTGCAAAGATGGCAGTAGAAGAGCTGAAGGATTTCCTGGAAAATGGAAATATCCGTAATTCTGTCAACTTCCCGGCATGCGATATGGGTGTAAGAGATAAGACAAGAATTACAATCCTGCACAGGAATATTCCGAACATGATCGGTCAGTTTACTGCGCTTCTGGCAAAGGATAATGTCAATATCGATGATATGACGAATAAGAGCCGTGGCAGCTATGCATATACGATGATCGATGTGGATAATGATGTGGCAGAAGACGTGGTAAAAGGTCTGGAAATGATCGAGGGCGTTCTGAAAGTCAGAGTAATTGCATAAAAAGTGACAGAGGGTGCGTTTGAAAAAGCGCATCCTTTTTTGTTAAAAAAATAGGAATCCTGTTAAAAAAATAAGAATCCTGTTAAATGATTAATTACTGCCATTTCGGTAGCATTTCAAAAAAAAGTGTGTTACACTCGCAATAGATTGTGGCGGACTGTTATTGCAAGGGAAGAAGATACAAAGAGTATCAATATGTCATATACAGGGAGGTATTTAATATGGCAATAACAATCGGCATAAACGGATTTGGACGTATTGGAAGAGTTGCATTCCGCATTGCCATCAATCAGCCGGAAAAATTTAAAATTTGTGGGATCAATGTGAGAAACGCAGATCTGGATTATATGATTTATATGATCCGTTACGATTCGATCTTTGGACGTTTCCAGGGAAGTCTGGAAAAATATGAGGATGGAATTGTTGTAAATGGCGAGAAGATCCGAGTGTATTCAGAAAATGATGCTGCTGACATTCCGTGGGGAGAGTGTGGAGCAGAATACATTATAGATGCGACAGGTGCTTACTGTACGACAGAAAAAGCAATGGCACATATCCGGGGTGGAGCAAAGAAAGTGATCATCTCTGCACCGGCTAAAGATCAGGACACACCGACATTTGTAATGGGAGTGAATCATGAACTTTATCAGTCATCTATGCAGGTCGTTTCAAATGCATCTTGCACAACAAACTGTCTTGCACCGATCTGTAAGGTATTGGAGGATAATTATGGAATAGAGTATGGTCTGATGTCTACCATCCATTCAGCTACAGCAAAACAGAAGGTAGTTGACTGCCGTTCGCTGAAAGACTGGCGTACAGGTCGTGCTGTATTCGGAAATCTGATCCCATCTTCAACAGGAGCTGCAAAAGCAATCGCTCTTGTTATTCCGGCGTTAAAGGACCGCATGAATGGAATTTCTTATCGTGTACCGACTTCAGATGTATCCATTGTGGATCTGAATGTCGCGTTGAAGACAGAAACTACTTATGAAGATATCTGCAAGAAAATGAAGGAAGCTTCCGAAACAACTCTTAAGGAGATTCTGGATTATGTGGATGATGAAGTTGTTTCTTCCGATTTTATCGGAGATAATCACGCATCCTCCTTTGATGCAAGGGAAGGAATCCAGGTAAACGGTCATTTTTTCAAACTGATCAGTTTTTATGATAATGAATGGGGATATACCAGTCAGATCTTCCGCCTGATTTCGCATATGTACCAGGTGGACCATGGTGTAAAATAAAACAGATTGTAAATGAAAAAGTAAAACGTATATCAGCAGTAACAGTCAGAAGCCATAAAAGAAAGAGTATCACGTGAACAAAAAGAAACATGATACTCTTTTTGTTACATAGGATAATTCATTTCCTATGTAACAAAAAGCCTCCGGCAAGATGCGCACTGAACAATGCAATGTATATGACGTAAGCGACCGCCCAAGGCGCTAGAATATGCGAAGCATATTCTATGTCCTCTGGTACTCAAATTTTTCAAAATGCTTTTTCAAAGGCAGGAAAATATCGTCTTTTTTATAACGATACTTGCGTATTTTGAAAAATATGGTATGATAAAGGACAAAAGTAGCACTTTACAGTGTGAAAATGTAACGTAGGAGGAAGAGATAATGGCATACGAGATTACAGGACATACAGTCCTTACCGGATTACTGGGGAGTCCAGTAGCACACAGCATTTCCCCAATGATGCATAACGAGGCATTTCGCCAGCTGGAGCTGGATTACGCATATTTGGCATTTGATGTTGGAACAGATAACTTAAAGACAGCAGTAGATGGTCTGAAAGTCATGGGAGTCAGAGGATTCAACCTGACTATGCCTGACAAGAATCTGATGTGCTCACTGGTTGATAAACTTTCACCGGCATCTGAGATCGGTGGGGCGGTCAACACTGTTGTAAATGATAACGGTGTCCTGACAGGCTATACGACAGACGGAATTGGATTCATGCGTGCAGTTAGTGAGACAGGCGTTGATATCATTGGCAAGAAGATGACACTTCTTGGAGCGGGTGGAGCCGCAGCAGCGATTCTGATCCAGGCAGCACTTGACAAAGTGGCAGAAATTTCGGTATTCAACATCCGTGATGAATTCTTCACACGCGCGGAGAAGACAATCGAGAAACTTCATGAGAAGACAGACTGCAAGATCAACCTCTATGACTTCTCTGACCCGGAAGTCCTCAAAAAGGAGATCGCAGAAAGTGCAATTCTGGTAAACGGAACTTCTATCGGTATGGCACCGAAGACAGACAGATGTATCATCACAGATGACAGTGTGTTCAGAAAAGATCTGTTTGTATTTGATGTAATCTACAATCCGGAAGAGACGTTATTTCTGAAGAAAGCAAAAGCAGCAGGATGTCAGACGCTGAATGGTCTGAATATGCTGTTATATCAGGGTGCTGCATCATTTGAACTTTGGACAGGAAAAGAAATGCCGGTTGATATTATCAAAGAAAAATATTTCTCGCGTTAATTTGCTGTAAATGATTGACAAAGCCTATTGATTCGTGTAACATAAGCTATAGATTTTAAAAATTACATATTCTACTATCAAAATACAATGAAAAGAAGTAGTAAATATAATAAGACGTCACAGAGAGTCCTTTATCGGTGGAAGAAGGATACCGAAGATTATATTGAATTCCTCTTGGAGTAGGATACTGAATGCATTCTTTTGAAGAATTGTTAATAGGTATTTCCGGTAGCAGCCGTTATCTGCAAGGGTATAACCGTTATGAACGACGTACCTGACGAGGCAGTTGTCGTGAGACAATTGTAAAATGAGGTGGAACCACGAAGTATATAATACTCTCGTCCTCTGTTTTTACAGAAGACGGGGGTTTTTTGTTTCATAGGAAATTCCGAAGGAACTTCTAAAAGACATATTCGATGATTAGTAGAGAGAAGAGAAAGGGAAAAAGATTATGATTATCGTATTAAAACCAAGAACAAGTGATGAAAACGTAAAACGAGTTGAGAATATGGTCCGTGCAAAGGGACTGGAAGTACATACTGTAAAAGGTGAGGATCTTACAATTATCGGCTGTATCGGCGATACGGTCCGTGTGGATCCAAAGCTTTTCGAAGTAGACTCTTCTGTTGAGAAAGTTATGCATGTACAGGAACCTTATAAACTTGTAAACCGTGCATTCCATCCGGACGATACCATCGTAGATGTATCTGGTGTCAAAGTTGGTGGCGGACATCTGGCACTGATCGCCGGACCTTGTTCTGTGGAGTCAGAAGAGCAGGTGATCGAGATCGCAAAGGCTGTTAAGGCATCCGGTGCAAATATGCTCCGTGGTGGTGCATTCAAGCCGAGAACAAGCCCATATTCATTCCAGGGACTGGGTCTTGAAGGTCTGGAAATCTTATGTGCAGCAAGAGAAGAGACAGGGCTTCCGATCGTAACAGAGCTGATGTCACCGGAATATCTGGAAATCTTCGATGAAAAGGTAGACCTGATCCAGATCGGTGCACGTAACATGCAGAACTATGACCTGTTAAAACAGCTCGGACAGACAAAGAGACCGATCCTTTTGAAGAGAGGACTTAATGCAACTTACGAAGAATGGATGATGTCAGCAGAATACATTATGGCATCCGGAAATCCAAATGTTATCCTCTGCGAAAGAGGAATCCGTACCTTCGAGACTTATACCAGAAATACACTGGATCTTCAGTCTATTCCGGTAGTAAGAAAACTCAGCCATCTTCCGGTAGTTGTAGATCCGAGCCATGCAGGAGGAAAATGGTGGTTGGTTGATCCGATGGCAAAGGCATCAATTGCAGCAGGAGCGGACGGACTGATTATCGAAGTACATAACAGTCCGGAAACGGCACTTTGTGACGGAGCACAGTCGCTGAAACCGGAAAAATATGATACACTGTTAAAAGAGATTACCGGAATCGCAAAAGCAGTCGGTAAAGAAATGTAAAAAACAGCAGCCTGGGAGGAACAAAACGATGAAAATGACGGTAGATTTAAAGGAACACAGCTATCCGATCTATATTGAAAGAGGAATTCTGAAAGAAGCAGCAGAAAGAATAGCGGAAGTGTATCAGGGATCAAAGATCATGATCATTTCCGATGACAGAGTTTATTCTTATTACGGAGAAGCGCTTAAGAAAAATCTTTCTGAAAAATATGAGTGTGCGGAAACCGTGATTCCACATGGAGAACCGTCAAAAGCATTCGAAACCCTTCCGGGGGTATACAGTTCTCTTCTGGAAGCAAAGATTTCCAGAACAGACCTGATCGTTGCACTTGGCGGTGGAGTGGTAGGAGACCTTGCCGGATTTGTGGCAGCGACCTTTCTTAGAGGAATCAAGTTCGTACAGATTCCAACTTCCATTCTTGCACAGGTAGATTCTTCTGTTGGTGGAAAAGTTGCAGTCGATCTTCCGCAGGGTAAGAACCTGGTAGGTGCTTTTTATCAGCCGAAGATGGTACTGATCGATCCGGATGTGCTGGAAACCTTGCCGGATCGTTACGTGACGGATGGCATGGGGGAGATTATCAAATACGGATGCATCAAAGACCGCAAGCTTTTTGATCTTCTGGAAAAATGCGGATGCTA
>ERZ773104.1982-NODE-1982-length-24709-cov-8.463941_pt1 | contig 24709 bp, 25 predicted proteins | sample MGYA00511920_ERZ773104 | MGnify/ENA primary metagenome ERZ773104 (study PRJEB29015, sample SAMEA2737857) | human gut metagenome | biome: human gut; feature: human-associated habitat; material: faeces | place: China | collected 2012 ...
GGAGGGACCCGGTAAACCGGGAAGATTCCCTAGTGCCATAGCCGAATGTAGCGAGGGCGTGCCTTCGTGTCATTGTATCATTTGCATATGCACTTACAAAAATTTAAGTGTTTCGCAATTACCTATTTTTCTATTGACAAAATCGCATAGATACTATATTATAATAATGATTTTACATTACAAAGTTCAAATAACGATTTATCGGATTTACTCCATATGGAGTGTTGCGGTTGCAACATTAAGACCTGAATTATCAGGTCTTTTTATTTTTTATAATGCAGGAAATATAAATTTCCTGCATTTATTCTATGTATCCGATTATTTTACTTGTTTTTTCTCATCTGAATTCATTCAAATGAGTCTTTTACATCACTCTCAAACAAGTACTTTCTACTTCATTAAACATAACATTACTAGAGTGGAAGACCCACTAAGGGGCTTCCTTTTTTTATCAAGTTGACTTTACTTAATATGGAATTTTCAATACTTCCATAACCCTAACAAGAGTATCGCACCGAACATTCTTTCCTCTTTCAAGTCTCTGATATGTAGAAAGAGAAATACCAGCAGCTCTTGCCACTTCTTTCTGGGACATCCCCATTTTTATTCTTTTTCTTTTATCATTTGAATAATAACCTGATAATGCAATTCTATATTTCACCTCTTTTTTTTCTCGATACATAGAATAATTTAATTGTAACATTTTTAATAAAAAAAATCTACGGTCATATGTGACCGGTTTCACCAAATTTCATCTCCACTCTTCGTTGCAAAATTCGTCCATTTATCCTATAATTTAATCATTACAAATAAACCAAAGGAGATTTTTATGTCAAATATACTTGAAATAGCCGATTTTAATGACCAACAGCTGGATGTTTATGCAAGACTTACCGAAAATCAGTTATTAAACCGACACGAACCTGATAAGGGAATATTTATTGCAGAAAGCCCCAAAGTCATTGAACGTGCTTTAAATGCGGGATGTGTCCCGGTTTCGATTCTGATGGAGAAAAAACATATAGAAGGGGAAGGCAGAGAAATTCTGGCAAGGTGTACGAATATCCCGGCTTTTACCGCTGAATTTGATGTGCTGACCCAGCTGACCGGTTTCAAACTGACACGCGGGATGCTGTGTGCCATGCGCCGCCCCAAACTTCCATCTGCCGCAGATGTCTGCAAAGACGCAAAAAGAATTGCCGTATTAGAAAATATTATGAATCCGACAAATATCGGTGCTATTTTCCGTTCCGCTGCGGCATTGAATATCGATGCGGTACTTTTAACCGGAGATTGCAGCAATCCACTTTACCGGCGTGCTATCCGCGTAAGCATGGGAACTGTATTCCAGATCCCATGGACTTATCTCAATGCAGATGAAAAAACTCCCGCAAAGTCTTATGTGCAGGAGTTACATAATCTCGGATTCCAGACAGCGGCTATGGCACTGTGCGATGACTCTATCAGTATCGATGATCCGGTTCTTGAAACCGTTGAAAAGCTGGCTATTGTGCTTGGCAGCGAGGGAGACGGACTTACCGCTTCCACCATTTCCGACTGCGACTACACCATCCGGATTCCTATGTCCCATGATGTAGATTCTTTAAATGTTGCTGCCGCCAGTGCCGTTGCTTTCTGGCAGCTTACAAAACATTAAATTCTTATTTTTTTATTTCTTTGCCATTGAACTGACTCAATGGCATATTTTTGTAAAGAAATCATCCTATCAGCACATTTTTCCCCTCAAAAGCAAATCCATAATGCCGGATTTTTTCTTTTGGAATTCCAAGTGCAAGCAGTTCTGCATCATAGTTTTTCTCTTCTATCTGCTGCAATGCCATCTGAACAGTTTCTTCCAGGTCTTTTTCTTTTTTCGGGCGATGTACTTTAAATTCCAGAATGATTGCCGGCAGATTTTCCTTTTTCGGTATCATCATCACATCATAACGACCGAATCCGCTCTCACGATTTGATTTCAGCACATAATTCTCCGCCTGCTCTGCCATCAGTCCCAGTACAAATCCGTGATAGAAGCGTTCCGTTTCCTCCAGTCCTGTTTCCCCGCTTCCTACGTCGAAATAACTGAACGTTTCCTGTGTCACACGGTTCATATAATAATTCATGATTTCCAGGTCATTTTCCATCATTGCTTTGATAAATTTATGATATGCCTGTTTCGTCATATCAAACCATGCCCGGAAAAGTCTTGCAAACATGATTTGTGTTTCTTTGTTTGTAATTTTGAGATGATACCACGGCTCCATTTCCTCTCCCCGGTATTCCACCTCGACTGCTTTCAGATACCCGCTTGCCATCAGCAGACTCCAGATTGCACTCTCGTTCACATCCAGCTGATTAAAAACAATCTGCTCATCGAAATTTTCCACAATTTCCCAGCCCTGCAGCAGTTCTTCCATCTTTGTTTTTACCTCAGAAGATGCCGTCTGAATTAATTTGCTGACCATCCCATTGGAGCTGGTTGCCACCCAGTAGGTCTGATACTTCTTTTTCTTTAAAAAGTTTGTAATCGACCATGGATTATAAATATCCTTTTCCGTACCAATCACAAATCCATCATACCATTTTTTTACGCTTTCTTTTTGTTCTGGCATCCCGTAGCTATCCAGTGCTGCAAACACTTCTTCCTCTGTAAATCCAAATGCTGCTGCATATTCTGTAGAAGTCATGGTTACTACATTTAAATTATTTAAATCACTGAACATAGATTCTTTGGAAACCCTTGTAATCCCTGTCATAATGGCACGTTCCAGATAAGGATTTGTTTTAAATGTGGCATTAAATAAACTTCGCATAAATCCCGTAAATTCTTCCCAATATCCATAAATATATGCTTCCTGCATCGGGGTGTCATATTCATCCAGAAGAATAATTGACTTTTTTCCATAACAGCGTTCCAGATACATACACATAGTACTAATCGCAATTACAGCTTCCACATCACTCATATATATTGTAACATTCTGGTACATTTTCTTTTCATTTTCACTCAGCAGATTTCCCTCCAGCAAAAATCGGTTTTCTTCATACATTCTCGCAATTAATGCTTTCATCTGCATTTTAGCTGCCTCAGCATTGCCTTCCTTTACATTTGCAAAGCTTAAAAAGATTACCGGATACTGTCCCTGTAATTCTCTGTATTTTTCTTCCTTCCAGATAGAAAGTCCCTCAAATAAATCGGACCTTCCGGCATACCGGTTAGAGAAAAAACACTTTAGCATATCCATGTTTAACGTCTTGCCAAACCGGCGCGGTCTGGTAATTAAAGTTACAATGTCCCTTGATTCCCACCACTCTCTGATAAAGTCTGTTTTGTCTACATAAAAATTGTCATTTTTTCTTATATCTTCAAATCCCTGATTTCCGATACTGATTACTTTACTCATATTTTCTATTCTCCAATCCTTTTTCACATCCTGCAGGTATCTCCTTATCTGAATTGTACCATAGATGGATAAGAGATACAAGAATGAGGTTTATATGGTTAAAAGTGGTTTTTTCGGAAATCTGATGGTGTCATAAATTCCTACAAGACCGGCAAGATTTGAAAGTGCAATCGGATTTTGATAATTTTCATAAAGATACCCTACTCCCCGGAAGAAATATGGCAGTTTCTCCGTAAATGCACTCTGAATTGGAAACAATAACATCTCTCATCCTTCTTTCTTTTATTCCTTTTCTTTTTATCTTTTCTGATTCTATAAAGTTAAAATTTAACCCGAAGGAGTATGATTATGAAGTTCAACGAGAGATTGAAAGAACTAAGAGAAAAGAACCAGTTGGCGCAGGAGCAGCTTGCCAGGAAATCCGATGTTTCTTCTCGTATGATACAGAGATATGAGTACGGAAAATCCCGTCCCCGTTTGGATGCTGCAGAGAAAATAGCCAGCGCACTTGGAGTTACTACCGATGAGCTGCTTGGCAATTCCTGCAGATTTGAGTCAAAAGCCACCGCGAAATACGGTACAAGAGTTGCAAAGCAGGCTCATGAGCTTGCTGATGAACTCAGCGATCTATTTACAGGCGGAGAACTTGCCGAAGAAGATTTGGATGTCATGATGAAAGCCGTACAGGATGCCTATTGGATTGCAAAGGAAAAGAATAAAAAATATACGCAACAGAAATATTGGAAAAATGAATAATGTCCATATTATGGGACACATATTATGAGATAATATAAAAGAAATTTTTTGAAATAATATTCAGTATAATGGAGGTTGCTTATGCAATACACAGTTGAAGAACTATATAGAAAGAAAGAGGATCAGACCTATGACCGTAAAAGTGCAAGGAAAGATCCAAAAGGGTTATCCAATCATATTGTAGCATTTGCCAATGCTGACGGTGGTACGCTTGTTATCGGTATTGAAGATGATTTTATCGTTACCGGTATTGACGACTATCAAAACAATATCAATGACATTTTGAGAGTACCTTTCGATTACTGCTAACCATCTATTCGTGTAATAACAGAAACTGTGGACTGCATTGATAAAGACGGTAAAGCGAATCATCTGCTTGTAATTACCATTCCGCAAAGCTCTGAACTTCACGCAAATCAGCAGGACGATGTTTACTATCGTATGGGAGATAACCAAGAAACTCAATTTTGACGAGCGTTTACAGCTTATGTATGCCAAAGGCTCCCGATATTACGAAGATGAGCCTGTGTTCCGTTCCTCCATCGAAGATATTGATATGGATTTTGTTGCGGAATACTGCAAGAAAATCGGCTATGGTAAATCTGCGGAAGAATACATCCGTCAAAACAACGATTACATTGTTAAGCACGATGGCAGAGAAGAAATGAGTGGTGCTGCTCTGCTTCTTTTCGGAAAGAATCCTCAACGCTTCTTCCCAAGAGCAAGAGTGCGTTTTATCCGCTATGATGGTATCGAAGCCAAAGTCGGCACAGAAATGAATGTCATCAAGGACGAAGTATTCAATGGTCATATTCTTGATGTTGTCCGTCAGGCATTGGATTTTGTGCGTAGTCAGATCAAGGAGCGTACAAAGCTCGGAAATGACGGTCGGTTTGTGACTACTCCTGAATACTCTGAGTTCGCCTGGAAAGAAATCATCATAAATGCCATCGCACACCGAGATTACAGTATCAAGGGAACTGACATTCAAATCAAGATGTTTGATGACCGAATGACAGTTGAAAGTCCAGGCAGATTGCCTGGTATTGTTCGTTTGAACAATCTTCGCACAGTACATTTTTCCCGTAATCCAAAGATTGCCAAGTTTTTACATCAGTATGAGTATGTAAAGCAGTTTGGCGAGGGTGTTGACCGTATGTTTAATGAAATGTAAAATGCCGGACTGCCCGATCCCGAATATACCGACAATGCCTTTATGCTGAATGTGACGATTCGAAATGGCGAAGTAAATGGCGAAGATGGCGAAGTAAATGGCGAAGTAAATTTTGACGAATTTAATAAAAATGAATTGCTTGTTTATGAAGCAATCGCTTCTAACTCTGAAATTACACGAACCGAGCTTATTGAAATGCTTGATATTTCGGCTCGTACTATCGACCGCACTATCAAGTCCCTAAAAGAAAAGAATGCAATAAAGCGGGTCGGTTCTGATAAGACAGGGCATTGGAGCATTTTTTAATAGTTTCAAATAAACAAGGAGATAAAATTATTTATCTCCTTGTTTATGTATTTTTTTCTAAAAAATCAACAAAAATTTTTTACTTCTCATTGATTTTATAAATCATTTATTTTCTCCATTCCGCTACAAAATCTCTCAGCCTTTTTGCCCCAACTAACTGCTGTGTATCGTAAATCTCTAAAAAGGTCTCTTTATCCACCCATTTGTAATCGATGGTTTCGTCTTTTTGAAGTTTTACTGCCCCTTTTGCCATATTGGTCACACACAGATATCCCACAAAATAGCAATTTCCCGATAATGTCTGATAGATTGGTTTCAGTTCATCGGCAAGGATTCCTGTTTCTTCTAACAGTTCCCGTCTGGCTGCCAGGGAAAAATGCTCTCCTTTTAAAACGGCTCCGCCTGCACCGCATTCCCAGCATCCCGGATATGCCGGTTTTTCCAGATGCCTGCGCATCAGCAGCACACTTCCATCCTCATGCATGACAAATACTTTAGCAACCGCGTAGAAACATCCCTCCGGTATTTCTTCGCCTCTTACCAGAATATCTCCTGTCACGCTGCCATCCTCTCCATAGACATCCCATAATTCCACACTCTGCCATTCTTCCGGCATGCCTGTTTCTCTCAGTCTTTCAAATAATGCTGTGCTAATCGCCGGATAGGTTAAATTTTTCGGCAGTTCCTCAAAGGTTTTTACTTCCTGCATTTCGCTTTCCGGTATTGCACCCAGTTTTGTGATTTTTGCGGTAAAAACGACTCCACTTGCTCCTTCTTTTGTTTCTTCATTTCCCGCCCAGTAATCGCAGAATGGTGCAATCTCATACTGTATAGCCCCGGATTCTTCGTATAATTCCCTTTTTGCTGCTTCAAACGGTGTTTCCGCGGCTTCGATATGTCCGCCCTGCGTTTCCCATGTTGTTCTCTCTTTATGCCTGCTTAACAGAATCCTTCCGTCATACTCGGATAAAATAACGACATATTTATATTCTTTTAATTCTCCCAACGGATATGTTTTACAAACCATGACTTCCTCCTGTGCTGTTTCTGTGCTTTGACATATTTTAACACAATTTTTTTCATAATTCCACATCATGCAGACAAAAATAATTCCAGACTATCTTATACAGACACAAAAATGGCGGTTTTTCAACCGCCACTTTACATTCTTATTTAAATAACCCGAACAATCCTTTCTTCTCATAAGGTTCGCTCTTTGCATCTTTTAACTCATATCCGATTTCCTTAATTTCTTTTCCTGCAAGAGAAAGGTCAAGTTCATCCTCGCTGATTACTACCGTTTCCCCTTTCTGGGCGGACGATGTTACCTTTTTTACTTTAAAATTTTTACGAATCAGGTCATTCATATGGGATTCGCACATCCCGCACATCATTCCGTCAATTTTTAATGTTGTCTTTATCATGACAGTCACCTCTTCTCTGATTGATATCGTTATCATATACCCCCTGGGAGTATTTGTCAAGAGAAGTGTTTCCTATTGAGAATGATATTCAATAATCTCTTACAATACTTTTGCCACATCTCCCGCGATTAATTCTGCGGTCAGATGATTCTCTTCTAATACTTCCTGTACATCATAACGGTCGAGAAATTCTTTCTTTACTCCAAAGTTTAATACTTTCATGTCGGAATCGCCGTAGAATCTTGCAATTTTTTCACCAAATCCACCGTCTAAGATACCATCTTCCAATGTGATGACTACGTCATGGTCTTTCTTTAATTCTTCCAGTAAATCTTTGTCCACACCTGTGATAAAATATGGGTTGATGATGGTCGGCTGTGCACCGGTCTTTTCTTTTATCTTTTCTGCTGCCTCTTTTCCAAGTGCATAAAAAGTTCCAAGACCGAGAACGGCTACTTTGCTTCCCTTTGTGGTGACTTCGTATTTGTTTAAGTCAGAGAAATCTTTTGTGATTTTCTTTCCATCGGAAACCATTGCGCCGCCCGGAAGTTTGATGGCTACCGGATATTCTTTCTGGTCGACACTCCAGTCAAGCATTGCCAGATATTCTTCCTTCGTAGTCGGTGCCAGATAGACAAGATTTGGAATGTTTGCCATCATTGGAATATCGTACAGTCCAAGATGTGTCACATCATTCATACCGTAAACAGAACCCCAGTATACAACTATTGTAGCCGGACTGTTATTTACACACAAATCCTGTGAAATCTGGTCGTAGGTTCGCTGCACAAAGGTACTGTATACACCATACACTGGCTTTCCGCCACTTGCAGCGATACCGGATGCCAGTGCCACTGCTGTTTCTTCTGCAATACCGACATCCACAAACTGCTTTCCGGCTTCTTTTCTCTTATCCGCAGTAAATCCAAGTACCGTCGGGGTTGCTGAAGTAATCGCTACCACGCTCTTGTCTTCTTTCATTTTCTTTAAAAGATATTCTGCTGTTATGCTGGAATAATCCTCACCGAAATCCCCAGAGGTGGATTTTCCTGTCTCAATGTCAAATGGTCCGCTGTAATGCCAGTTCTCCTTGTCCTGCTCTGCGTATTTGTAACCTTTTCCCTTCTGGGTATTGATATGCACAACGACCGGTTTTCCGGAATCTTTTACCTTTGAAAATGCCTCAATTAATTTTTCTGTATTGTTTCCTTCTGCCACATAGAGATAATCCAGTCCCATAGCTTTGAACAGATTACATTCCGCCTGACCGTTTGTATTTCTCAAAAGCTTGAGGTTTTGATAGATACCGCCATGATTTTCGGCAATGGACATGTCATTGTCATTTACTACGATAATCAGATTGCCATCTAATTCTGCCGCAACATCCAGACCTTCGAGTGCCTCGCCACCGCTTAACGAACCATCTCCGATAACTGCGATGACGTTACCGCTCTCTCCGTTTAAATCCCTTGCTTTTGCCACACCGCAGGCAAGGCTGACGGAGGTAGAGGTATGTCCGATGATAAAGTGGTCATGCTCACTTTCATGTGGATTGCTGTAACCGCTGACATCATCATAATGCTCCTCATAGAGATAGGCATCCTTTCTTCCGGTCAGCATTTTGTGCGGATACGTCTGATGGGATACATCATAGATAATCTTGTCCTTTGGTGATTCAAACACATAATGAAGGGCAATGGTTGCCTCCACCATACCAAAGTTTGGTCCGAAATGTCCGCCATGAATGCTTGCTCTCTTTAACAGAGCATCTCTCATTTCCTGTGCCAGTCCTTTCAATTCCTCTCCGGATAATTTTTTTACATCTTCCGGTCCGTTAATTTTTTCTATATACATTTGTTGTCCTCCCATATTAATTTACCTGTTTTTACTGCTTCTTCGTATCTGGATATTTTGTAATCCAGCTTATCCATGGCAGCTTCGAGCTGCTGTTTCTGTTCTTTCAGATGAACTTTCTGCTCCTGTAAAAGCTGCAGTCTTGCCGGAATGGTCGCATCACCTTTCTGGCAGAGTTTTACATATTCAATCAGTGCTTCTACGGGAAGTCCCGCACCCCGCATACATATGGCGAGTTCCACCCATCCAAGGTCTTCCGGCTGATAATTGCGGATGCCGCTGGCTGTTCTGGTGACTTCCGGAATCATACCGATTCGCTCATAATATCTGAGTGTATCCTGGGAAATTCCATATTTCTCACTGACTTCTCTGATTGTCATATCTGCACCACCTTTCTATCTGAATAATGAAAGTATAACATCTGGAGTTTACTCTAAGTCAAGTATATTTTTTTATTATTTTGCCATAATATGATTGAAACTATTTTTATTTCTGGAGGAATTTTTTATGAATGATGATACGATTAAATTATTAAAAGAATGTAGTTCCGGTATCTGCATGGCGAGAGATGCCATTGATGAGATTCTGGAAGATGTCAGAGACGATGATTTGAAAGGGATTCTGCAGAACAGCATCAAAGAACACGATGCCCTGAAAGAGGACACGGAAAACTATCTGAAAGCTTTTCACGAAGAACCAGAAAAGCCATCCGTCATTGCCAAAGGTATGGCCCACTTAAAGAGCAATGTCAAACTGGCAGCAGACAATTCCGATGCAACGGTTGCAGATTTGATTACCGACGGCTGCAATATGGGTATTAAATCCCTGCACCGTTATCTGAACCAGTATCAGGCAGCGGATAAAGATATCAAAAAACTGACAAAACAGATTATTGATGTGGAATCTTCTCTCAGAGAACAGATTTGCGCTTATCTGTAAAAGCAGGGGATTGCAAAGCACTTAAATTTTTGCAAAAATATATGCAAAACGAACAATTACTAAGGATGGACTACGAGGCAGGCACTAAGGAGGGACCCAATTTATTGGGAAGATTCCCTGGTGCCATAGCCGAATGCAGTGAGAGCATGCCTTTGTGTAATTGTGTCACTTTGCATATACAATAAAGAAAATTATGAGTTTCGCAATTAACCTTGTCGTTTTATTTTACAACGATATTATAAATCTTGCCTTTTACATAGATTTCTTTCACGATGTTCTTTCCATCTACCGCTGCCTGAACAGAAGATGCGGCAAATACTTTTTCTTTGACTGCTTCCTGTGTATCATCCAGGGAAACATTTAATTTTGCCTTTACCTTTCCATTGACCTGAACAGCGATTTCCACGGTGCTTTCCACGGTCTTTGTCTCGTCATATTCCGGCCATGTCTGCTGATACAGATAATCGGTATGACCAAGCTTCTGCCATAATTCTTCTGTGATGTGAGGTGCAACCGGATTTAACAGGGTAATCAGGGTAGCAAATTCTGCTTTATTTATCTGACCTTTCTTGTAGAAGTCGTTTAACAATGCCATCATTGCAGCGATTGCTGTGTTAAATTTCAGGTTTTCAAAGTCATTTGACACTTTCTTGATGGTCTGATGCATCTTTGTCTCCATATCTGCACTGTAACTGTCGCCATCCACCAGAATGTCCTGCAGTTTCCATACTCTGTCCAGGAAACGGCGGCATCCCTTAACACCATCTTCTGACCATGAAGCACTTAAATCAAAAGCTCCGATGAACATTTCATAGGTACGAAGGGTATCTGCACCGTATTCATTGACAATATCATCCGGATTTACAACGTTTCCACGGCTCTTTGACATTTTTTCGCCGTTTTCACCCAGAATCATACCATGGGAAGTTCTCTTCTGATATGGTTCTTTGGTTGGTACTACTCCCTGGTCATACAGGAATTTATGCCAGAATCTGGAATAGAGCAGATGGAGGGTTGTGTGTTCCATACCGCCATTGTACCAGTCAACCGGCAGCCAGTATTTTAATGCTTCTTTGCTGGCAAGTGCCTCTGTATTAGTCGGATCTGTATATCTTAAGAAGTACCAGGATGAACCAGCCCACTGAGGCATGGTATCTGTCTCACGCTTTGCAGGACCGCCGCAGCATGGGCATGTAGTATTTACCCAGCCGGTCATGGCTGCCAACGGTGATTCACCATTATCGGTCGGCATATAGCTGTCTACTTCCGGAAGTTCGAGTGGAAGCAGGCTTTCATCGATTGGCACATAGCCGCACTTTTCACATTCTACGATTGGAATCGGTTCTCCCCAGTATCTCTGTCTTGAGAATACCCAGTCACGAAGTTTGTAGTTGACCTTCTTTTCGCCAATACCTTTTTCTGTAAGGAATTCCAGCATTTTTACCTTTGCGTCCTTTACTTCCAGTCCATTTAAAAAATCGGAATTTACCAGTACACCTGTTGCCACATCGGTAAATGCAGCTTCTTCCAGATTTACTTCTGCTCCGTCTTTTCCTGCCACTACCTGAATCATTGGAAGGTCAAATTTCTTTGCAAACTCCCAGTCTCTCTGGTCATGTGCCGGAACTGCCATAATCGCACCGGTACCATAGGACATTAATACATAATCAGAAATCCAGATTGGAATTTCTTTGCCATTGACCGGGTTGATTGCTGTCAGTCCGTCGATGCATATGCCTGTCTTGTCTTTTGCAAGCTCGGTACGCTCAAAGTCAGACTTTCTTGCTGCCATTTCACGGTATTCCACGATGGCATCCCAGTTTCCGATTTCATCTTTATATTTATCAATCACTGGATGTTCCGGAGAAACTACCATGTAAGTAACGCCGAACAGGGTATCCGGTCTAGTGGTATAAATACGTAGTTTGTCCTCTTTGTCTTTGATGGAGAAGTCCACTTCCCCGCCTTCGGAACGTCCAATCCAGTTTTTCTGTGATACTTTGACTTTTTCAATATAATCAACGTCGTCCAAATCCTTGATTAACTTGTCCGCATATTCGGTAATCTTGAGCATCCACTCACTCTTTACCTTACGAACAACCTCAGAACCACATCGCTCACATACACCGTTGACTACTTCTTCATTTGCTAGTCCTACTTTACAGGAAGTACACCAGTTAATCGGCATTTCCTTCTTGTAAGCAAGTCCTGCCTTGAATAATTTGAGGAAAATCCACTGTGTCCATTTGTAGTACTGTGGATCTGTAGTATTGATTTCTCTGTCCCAGTCGAAAGAATAACCCAGTGATTTTAACTGGTCTTTAAAATGAGCAACGTTATTCTTTGTTACAATCTTTGGATGAATTTTATTTTTAATGGCATAGTTCTCGGTAGGCAGTCCGAATGCATCCCATCCCATCGGATATAATACATTGTATCCCTGCATTCTTCTCTTTCTTGCAACAATATCCAATGCAGTATAAGGACGCGGATGGCCTACATGAAGTCCCTGTCCTGACGGATATGGGAACTCTACCAGTGCATAATACTTTGGTTTTGTATAATCATTGGTCGCAGCAAATGCCTTGTTCTCATCCCAGATATCCTGCCACTTTTTTTCAATCTTTTTTGGTGAATAATAATTGTCCATAGTTCCTCCTAATTTATATAAAATAGTCCTTTTCTCTGACACTTTTTCTATTCTACAACGGTTAAGTTTAAATGTCAACTAAGCACTTATTTTTTCTTCTTCCTTACAAAGTATACTCCTGCTGCGGCAAGCACTACACATACAAGAATAACTGCCACTGCCACAACACTGCCATGACCGCTTTTTGAAGATTTTTCATTCTCAGTTGTTCCTGTTTCTGATTTCGATTCGGAAGTGGTTTTCTGATTCTCTTCTTCTGTGTCCTTTACAGTATCCTTTTCCGTATTCTGGCGGCTTTCTTCTTTGCTGTCCGATTTTTTTTCTGTCGGATTATTTGCGGAATTACTTCCTTTTGATTCCTGTGTTTTTGAATCTTCTCCACTGCCGGAAGAATCGCTTTCGCTGTTATTGCTGTTATTACCGTTATTGTTGCTGCTATTGCTATTATTAGTGCTATTACTACTATTATTGCTATTATCCGTGTTTTCTGAATTTCCGGTGCTTCCCTGCGATTTCTCAATCTCACTGACAGCATTGCTGACATCTTTTTCTTCTGACTGAACCGTTCCATATTCTGAAGTATATTTCTCTTCTATGGTTTCCTGTTCCATTGCCTTGTTTGCTACCATAACAACCGGAACTGCCGTTAATTTTTCGGACTCTGCCTTTGAGCCATCCTGAACTGCCACATAGGAAATATTGAGGCATTTTTTCAAATCTTCAATATCTGTCTGTGCTGTAACTGTAAAACTATATAAATCCTTTGTTCCTTTTTTTAATGGATCGCTTACATTCAAGTATTGCAATTCTACATTGCTACCCTTTAATTTCGCCATGGAAAATGCCATACCCTTTCCTTCATCCAGATCTACCTGAATCGTATCCTCATTTACGGATAATTGATCCGTATTCACAGATACCTCAACGATCATTGTTGTAATTACATTGTCCTTATAACTGTCATCATAATTCTGCAATGCCACGGATACCTTCATTTCTTCGCCCTGTTTCATAACATCATGATCCAGACACAATGCGATGGAAAGTGGCTGTGCCGCAAGAATCGGCTGTTTCACCATGACAGATATGCATAAAGCCAGTATACTTATGATTGCCATCCATCCCGTGTGTTTTTTCTGCATATTTACCTCCTTATATCTTATCTTAGAATTGAAAAAGGCTGTTGATTAACAACAGCCTTTTCCCTTATTTTGAATCATTCGTTTTATCAAACGATTATCTCTGTACTTTTCTTCTTGAAAATACTACAAATCCTGCACCTGCTGCTACAATCATACCTAAAACAGCTGCTACATTCTTAGCATCTCCTGTCTTTACAGAAGTGCCCTTTGCAGTTGTTGTTTCCTGAGCTGTTGTATCGCCTGCAGCTGTAGTTTCATCTGCTTTTACAGTAGTCTGTCCTTCGTTATTTGTTGTGGTATTTTCAGCAGTAGTAGTATCTTTCTCCGGTTCCTGCGTAGTTGGAGTTTCTACTTTCTCTTCAACGATTACATAAGTACTGAAGTGATCTGTAGCGAAAGTAATCTTATCACCTTCTACTGAGGTATCCAGTTTCTTCATAGAACCATCGCCTTCTACCAGACGATAAACAGTAAGCTTATTTGCTTTGTTTAATCCTGCCGGAATATCCAAAGTAATCTTTAAGCTTCCATCTGGCTGAATCTCAGCACCGGTAAGCTTGGATAAGAGCTTGATATCTAATACTTCATATTTCTCGTATTTTTCAACTACTTTTGAAAGAGCTTCTACAACTTCTTTCATCTTCTTAACTGATGTTTCTTTTGATACTACAAGATATTCTTCATCAGATACACCTGTTACGGTTGAATCAATCTCAGAATTCTTAAGTACGCGAACGATAAATCCGATTTCATATGCTGCACCATCAGCAGTCTTATAAGAAACCTTAACATCCTGTTTACCAAGAACAGCCGGATCATATCCTTTGATTGTTACATCGGTAAGTTTTAAAGTATCTTTTGTTCCATTGTTATAAACAAGGTATACTTCAAGTCCTGCATCTGCCAGTTCAGTGCCTTCTTTTAAGTCAGTTACTTCGCCAAAGCTGAGTGCAAGGCCTGTTGCAGCTTTTGCAAGTACTTCTACTTCAAATGTTACAGTCTTTCCGCCATATGTTACAGTTGCGGTCTGCTTTCCTACTACATTTGTATCCAGGGTAAGCATTCCTTCTGTAATATCCATATCTTCTTCTGTACCATTATCATATGTTACATGAATCTTTCCACCTGTTAAATCAAGTGCAAGACCTTCTGTTACAGTTGTTGCTGTCGGTGCTGATACAAGTGTTACATCAGTTACTGTCTTAGCGGCTACTGTTACTGCCAGCTCAGCTGTCTTACCTTTATAAGTTACGGTAACTGTCTGATCTCCAACCTTGCTGTTATCAAATCCTGAAATCATGTCATTGGTCATAGCAACGGTTGCTGTTGTATCATTGTCATAATAAAGTGTAATTACACCATCTGTTACATCGAGTTTTGTTCCCTCGATAATACTTGTTTTGGAAGGTTTTGTTGTAATTGCAATCTTCTCAAGAACTTTTTCAATTACAGTTACTTCATAAGTTAATGTATGTTCTACATTCTTCTTATCTGTGTATACAACGGTAACTTTGTATGTGCCCGGTGTAGCAGTATCTACTTTGGAAGCATCTACCTTTACAGACTTATCAGAAAATGCTACTTTTTCTGTTGTATCATTGTTGTAGCTTACAAGAATTGTTCCATCGAATGTAAATGCCTTACCTTCTTTGATATTAGTTATATTATTTTCTGCAATCTTAACATCACTTACAGATTTTTCAATTACAGTTACTTCAAATGTCTGTGCTACTGTGTAGCCATTGTATTTGATGGTAATTGTCTGTTTTCCGACAGTATTCTTATCAAATCCTGAAATCATGTCACTTGTTACATTCACTCCAAGATCTTCGGTACCGTTATCATAAACAACTTTAATCTTTGCACCTGTTAAATCAAGGTCTTTTCCTTCTAATACTTCTGTCTTTTCAGGAGCAGAAACCAGTTCAACAGATTTTACGGATTTTGCTTTTACAGTTGCTGTGAAAGTGGTTGTCTTTGTAACACCATCTTCACTGTAGGAAACTGTAACAGTCTGTTCGCCAACCTTTGTGTTGTCGAAATCTTTCAGCATATCTTTTGTAAGTTCTGCTTCTTTGCTTGTACCATTGTCATAAACAACTTTGATTTTTGCATCTGTAAGATCAAGTTCTTTTCCTTCCAGTACTTCTGTACCTGCTGGTATGGAAACAAGCTCAATGCTTGCCATTGCTTTCTTTCTTACCTTAACAGTAAATACAGCGGTATGCTCTTTGTATGTTACAGTAATGGTCTGTTCTCCGTATGCTGCAGGATTCTTCTCATATCCGCTGCACATTGCAGAAGTCATATCTACCGTTTCTGTCTTTCCATTATCATAAGAAACAGTGAGCACGCCACCTGTTACATCAAGGTCTGTACCTTCCACATATTCTGTCTTTGCAGGCTTTGTTGTTACTTCAATGCCTGTAATGGATTTTGCCTTTACTTCAATATCGAATGTAAGGGTTTTTGCTCCATAAGTTACTGTAATTGTCTGTGTTCCAACTGTATCGTTTAATCCAGAACACATCTGGTCTGTTACACTGAGCTCATCTGTTGTTCCATCGCTGTAAACAACTTTGATTGCTGCACCTTTTAATGCAACTGCCAGTTCCTGACCTTCAATAATGCTTGCTGCCGGTTTCTTAGCCCATTCAATAGAAGCAAGTTCTTTATCTTTTACAGTTACTTCAAATGTTGTTGTTTTTCCTTCGTATTTTACTGTAATAGTCTGCTTGCCATATGTTGCAGGTGTTGCATTGTATCCTTCTGTGGTTACACCCTCTGCTGTCATGGCAATCTCTGCTGTCTCACCATTGGAATAAACTACTTTAAGTTTTCCGCCTGTAAGATCCAGTTTTGTTCCTCTTACATATTCTACAGTTGTCGGATTTGCTGCAACTTCGATTGAATCAACTACCGGTGCGATGCTGAATTTCTTTGTTGTCTCAAGTCCTGCTGCATTCTTTGCAACTACGGTATAATCGCCTGCTGCACTTACAGTACAAGGATTTGGCACAGTTTTTCCGTTTACGGTAAGTTCTGCATCCTGATTTGTCGCAACGTTTACTGCCGTAGTATAGGATTCTGCGATTGTTTCACTTCCATCTACTGTGATTACAGGATTTGTATACACATTCACACTGGAACCAGCTGCATCATATGTATAGCTGTCATCAAGATACATATTCTTCAGAACAAGCTTTGAAAATTCAAAGTCTGCTGTTACATCTGCTGTTACACTGTCTTTTACCTTTAACTGGAATGTCAGGAACGGTGTGGATTCTGTTGTTTCGCTGATAGCACCTGCTTTTGTATTCTTATATACAGCTGCCACCTTTAAAACATTTCCATCAATATTTGCATCTGCAAATGTTCCGTCACCTTCGTCAACTGCTGCAATGAGACCATTTTTTACAGAACCTGATACATATTCAAAAATATCAGAATCAAATGGCACATTCATCTGGATGGTAGTAATTAACTTTTTCTCATCCTTGGATACGGTGGATTCAAATCTGTCAAGATTTACACTGACAGTAACCACATCGCCTGCTTTTAAGGCTTTCTTGTCTGTTGTTATGGATACATCAATATCCTTATCAGCAGAAGCCATTACAGACGTTACCCCGATTGAACCTACTACAAGGCATATAGTAAGCAGAATCGCCCATAATTTTTTACCTTTCATTAAAGTACCTCTTTCCTTTGCTATTTTTCTCGTACGAATACGACTGTCCATATTATAATTCATTTTTTACAGAATGTCCACAACTTTTCCTGTAATTTTTCACAATTTTCCTCTTTTATTTTCACAGAAATTGTGTAATACTTCATAACTGCAATAACCCATTTTACACCATCTGCATGTTCCACAGATTTCTTCAAACTGTTCTTTCCCAATCCGCCTGATTCCCTCCAGAAGCTCCTTCTGCCGGCAGATCTGTCCTTGGGCAAAGCCGGCATATTCCAGTGTTTTTTCATCTTTCATAAGCACATCCCGGTTTCCCAGCCGACAGGTATTATCCTCCTGCTTATTCGGACATTTTTCACAGACATGATCCATTCCGGTTATAAGCCGGATCTCCTCATTCGGAATACACTTTTCTACCACCTCGGTCATTCGCTTTACAAATTCTTCACTGTAGCCGCTTCCCTGAAACAGGCTTGTACAGAGCAGATGATGTCCTCTTAATTCTATCATTCCTTTTCTCCTGTTATTCCAAATAAAATTCCAAAAAATATTGCAGCCAGAAATGTGACCGCCACCAAGCTGTCATTCAGTACGGAATAGATGATGAATGCCACCATGGATACCATCAGCCAGTCCGCTCATCCGGAAAGGTAATTCTGCCTTCCTCATCCTGTTCAAATTCCAGTCTTTCCCCACCGGTATCCAGAAAATGTATGCTCTGGTCATTTGAAACCACGGTAAAACTTTCTTTCTCTCCATATAAAGTCATCTGATTTCCATCCAGACTGATATCGGTCAGCTGGAAAATGTTCTGATTCGTATTTGCACTGCTCTGATTCAGCAGAACACTCTTTCCGATGTTTACCAGCTTTCCTCCGCCGGCAAGATTCAGTCCAAGAAGAACCACTGCTATGCTGATCCAGACAGCTCCCTTCTTTATCAGACGTGTCCCCTGTCTGCCATGCATAACCATCAATATCACCATCTCCGCAAGTACCAGATAAAATGGTGCGGATGATTTTGCAGAAAGTTCACAGAAAAACATTCCCGCAGATAATACGAAATAACCTGCCTTCTGTTTCATGGTATCTGCATTCAGATATTCATAAAAAGCGAACGGAAACAATTCATCGCACCCAGACATAATACCGCATAAGCAAGCAATACCCAGTAACCTTCTCCCTAGGAAGGTGTACCGTTTTTTGCGATTCCTTCGTGTTCTGACAGAAATGAGGAAATCAGTACCATTCCTGCATATCCGCCATACTGTTCAAATACTTTCTGCTCCTGTTCATCAAGCGCATGGATTTTCATATAGGTAACCCACGGACAAATAACCAGAAATACTGCCATGACTATGGCAAATACCGGTTCATGTTTTATTGTTTTTTCTTTTCTCATTCTTTCATCCTGCCTCTGTCAAAAAAACTCCCCGCACAAAACGGGGAGTCTCTATGCTTATCCTGTGATTATTTCTCAAACTTTGTTCCTGTCAGGAGTTCATAAGCTTCTTTGTATTTTGCTACTGTTTTATCCACTACATCCTGTGGAAGCTTGTAATCGCTGTCCGGATTTGCTTTCAGCCAGTCTCTTACATACTGCTTGTCAAAAGAAGGCTGTCCTTTTCCAACTTCAAATCCTTCCAGTGGCCAGAATCTTGAGCTGTCCGGTGTCAACATCTCATCACCGAGTACCACGTTGCCATCTTCATCCAGACCAAATTCAAATTTGGTATCTGCAATGATAATGCCCTTGCTCAATGCATACTCTGCACACTTCTTATAAAGAGCGATGGTACACTCTTTAATCTTTGTTGCATATTCCTCACCTTTTCCAGGAAATGCTTTCTCTAACACTTCAATACTCTGCTCAAATGAAATATTCTCATCATGGTCACCAATCTCTGCCTTTGTACTCGGCGTATAAATTGGTTCAGGCAATTTCTCGGATTCCTGTAAACCTTCCGGAAGTTTAATTCCACATACGGTACCATTTTCTTTATAACTTGCCCAGCCGCTGCCTGTAATATAGCCTCTTACGATACACTCAATCGGTATCATAGTCAGTTTTTTACATAACATACTGTTTCCATCGTATTTCTCATTCTGGAAAAATTCAGGCATGTCCTTTACATCAACGGAAATCATATGGTTTGGAACGATATCCTTGGTAAAATCAAACCAAAATTTTGACATCTGTGTAAGAATTGCACCTTTGTCAGTTACTTTGTTCTTTAAAATCACATCAAATGCTGATATTCTGTCTGTGGCTGTGATAATAAGGCTATCCCCATTGTCATATACCTCACGGACTTTTCCTTCTTTTACAGGTTTAAATTCCTTCATTGCTTCGGATCCTCCATTTGTATAATATTATATATTTTTATTATAATACAGTATATTTGTTTTCGTCAATCACTATTTTTACAACATCAGATTTTCCATAATCTGAAACAGCCTGTTCATATCCACGGGTTTGCTGATGTGACCATTCATGCCTGCTTCCCTTGCCCGGATTGTGTCATCTGCAAATGCATTTGCAGTCATTGCTATCACGGGAATCTTCTGACAGTCCCCGCGTTCCATCTTCCTTATCAGTTTTGTCGCCTGATATCCATCCATCTCGGGCATACGGATATCCATAAAGATTAAATCGTAATACTCTTCCGGGGAATTTTTTACTTTCTCGACTGCCAGCCTTCCGTTCTCTGCAATCTCCACAATCGCTCCCGTTGTTCCGATGATTTCAGATTCAATCTCACAGTTAAGCGGATTATCTTCCACAAGAAGAATTCTTTTATTTGAAAAATCCCTGCTCTTCCATGTATCTTCCTGTAACTCATCTTTTTCAGATAAAGTTTCCGGATGCTTATGTACATCCCTGCCATCTTCCCTCAGTTTCAGGCAAAGTGTAACCGTAAATTCAGAACCTTTCCCTTTTCTGCTTTTTACCCGAATATCTCCATTCATCATGACCGCAAGCTTTCTGGCAATCGTCATGCCAAGTCCGGTTCCTGAAATCTGCCAGCCCATCCGCTCCTCTCTTGCAAATGGTTCAAATATATGCTGTATAAAAGATTCTTCCATTCCGATCCCGCTATCCTGCACAACAAATTCATAACAGGCTATATTTTCATCTTTTCTCTCTTTTTCCAGAACAGTCAGCTGTATTTTTCCATTTTCGCCGGTATACTTTACTGCATTTCCCAGAACATTCATCAATACTTCCTTGATGTGCAGTTCATCCCCGATTACATTTTCATGCATAATACCTGTGATATCTGCGGACAACTCCTGATGTTTTCTGCTGCTCGGTGTATGAATCATCTCTATTACATTATAAATAAGATTCTTCAGATTTATCTCGTCTTCGCAGATCGTAAATACACCATTCTCAATCCGGCTGATATCAAGGACATCATTAATGAGATTCAGCATATGGTTTCCCGACATCGCTATTTTATTCAGGCAGTCCTGTACCCGTTGCGTATCTTCTATATTTGCAATGGCGATACTGGTCAGTCCCATAATATTATTCATGGGAGTCCTTATATCATGGCTCATGCGGCTGATAAACTCTGACTTTGCACGGCTCTCCATCCTGATTTTATCCAGTTCTTCATTTTGTGCATTATCTGCGCTGTTTTTCTCCCTATCCTCCATTTAATTCTCCTTCCAGACATATAATAGTTCCTTTCATTGTAACATAAATTATTTGTGATTTACAATACTTTTCTTACAGTTTTTTCTTTTCATGAACTATTATAATACTCCCTTTTTCTATTCCGGAAGGATAACTACCGCCTGTTTTCCCATCTCATTGTACCTTTCTTCAAACACCGAAACATCATATGTAAGAACACCTTCCTGCGGATCATTTACCTGAACAATTCCTAATTTCTTATTGTATCCCACCAGCACCCGGCAATGCTCCCCAGCCCGCCAGGTTATGGTTTTTCCATTTACTTCCCAGGTTGTTGTCAGATAGGACTCTTTGTTCTTCATTGTTCCCCACACCATAACCGGAATACCTTCTTCCACATACCGGAACAGTTTCTTCAGTTCCATTCCGGTAAGATCTTTCACGGTATAATCCTGCAGCCCATCCATATCCCCAAGATAACCTAGGGCTGTTTCTACGATTGCTGGAGCATAGCATCCATAAGAATGCTGCTCCCTCGGTTCTCCGACAAATGCATAATGAAAATCTGTCTCCCCAACCGCTCCCTTCGGCAGGTACACATCACTTAATTCGCACTTATCCGCATCGAATCCATAATATTGCAACACCATAGCCAGAGCTGTAACTTCACATCCGGTTGGAAGTTCCGGGTCCTGGAACAGCATGGGAATTCCCTCTATCTTCCCACTGCTCTTCTTAGTTTCTCCCTCAAACTTTGTGAACTTCAGAGATTCCGCAGGCATTTCCTGTATCAATGCTCCCTCTTCCCCTGCAGATTTCTCCGCTTCACTCATACAGCCAAACAGGCCAAGCAATAATGCTGTTCCAATGGTGGCCACCGCCCAGACTTTCTTTTTTTCACGAACACTCATAACCCTTCAACCTCCTATTACTTAATTTATTATCCCTTACATAAATTAAGTACGGATTTTTTATGAATGCTTGCACTTTATTTTACATTTTTTTACTTTTTTCTGCTTTTTAGTATAATTTTATTTCCATCGACAATGACTCCGTCCATACTGCGCAGAAATCCAGATATTCTGCTGTATCCATAGTCCTTCAAATCAAATCCGCTGTATTTTCTGGTCAGCTCGTTATTGATCACGGACAGATTATCGATTACTCCCTTATTCTCCCTCAAAATCTGGAGAACGGTCTGTTCGATTCTCTCTCTTGAAACTTTTTCCGTCTTTCTGAGATAATACTGGTTTTCCCGGCGTATTACCTTGAAATGCGGTAATTTTTCTTCTATAAATACACTTAATTTGGAATAACCATAATTACGAACGTCAAAATCCGGGTATTTTTCACCCAGACGCTGTCCAATAAATCCAAGTCCGGCATTTCCATCCCCGGATTCATTGAGCAGTGCCAGTATTGCATTTTCAATTTCATCAATGCTGGTTACATTGTTCTCATTATTATCTTCCGGAACATCCTTATGCCCGGTATCTTTATCGGATGCATCAATCAGATTCAGATGGATAAATTTATTACATGCCCTGGTAAGTGCAAGAGGCGTCTTCGACTCCCCCATGCCCAGAACATATTTTTTTTCTTCCCGCAGCCGCATGGCAAGCCTTGTGAAATCACTGTCACTTGTCACCAGGCAGAAGCCGTCCACCTTTCTCTGATACAATAAATCCATGGCATCGATTACTATTGCAATATCGGTGCTGTTTTTTCCAGCCGTATAGGAAAACTGCTGTATTGGTATGATCGAATACGCAAGCAGTATTTCTTCTTTCCAGCCGCTTTCTTTGGACCAGTTTCCATAGATTCTTCTGCAGGATGCATATCCATATTTTTCCAGTTCATCAAATATAACTGCCGCATATTTTGCACTTACGTTTTCTGCATCTATTAATACCGCAAATTGTAGCTTTTCTTCCATATTTCCTTCCTACCCTTTAAAATCTATATGCTGACCCACTGCTTTTTCCTCCTTGGTCTGCACATTGTTCACTTCTTCATTCTGTGTATAATCCTCTATCTTTTTGATGAGTTCCTCGATACTGGATGCCGTAATCGTTATGGTGTCGTCCGAATCATCATCCTGCTCTTTCTTCTTTAACCTCTCTTCCTGCTCTTTCTTTTTGGCTCTTTTCTCTTCTGCCTTTTTTTCAGCCTTAGCAGCTTCTTTCTTTTTTTCTATTCTTTCCTTCTGTGCATTGGATGATTTCTTTAATACTGCAAAGAAACTTGCCGTACCTCCGTCATTTACCTGCATTCCGTAGCCTTTGACATCCGCACCGGATGTGGAAAGAGATGATTTTAACTGGGATAATCCACTGGCTGCATTGCCAATTATGCCTTCATACTGTTTTCTGTAATTCTCGTCCTCTGCCATCCGCTCAATCTTATCCTCATTAATCAGAACCACGGTTTTGGATGCATTGGCATAGCTTCCTGCCTGTGCCTTTGCGGTTTCCTTCTGATCCTCACTTACCAGAATAAAATCCATGTTGGAATATTTCTTCTTCAGCTGTTCATAGTATTTCGCAGCTTTTTCACTCAGCTTTGGCTGACCGATGGTTTTTCCTGTTATTTTTCCGTTCTTGTCCGTTTTGGAAGAATTGGACGTTTTACCTGTATTCTCTGTTTCATTTGCTTTCTTTTTCTGATTGTCAACTGATGTATTGTTATAATTGTTTGTACTTCCGGCGATATTGCCATAATTTGATATTGTACTCATAATTTTTTACCTCCCTGGTCTTAAATACAGGGTAAAATCCGTTTTACCCATTATTGCTCTTACTATTATATCTCCCCCCACATTAATAAAAATTAGTCCGTTTCAGATATTTCTATCCAAAACGGACTAAAGATTTTATCCTACCTGTTTATAAGTATGATACAAAACTTCTAACCAGATATTTCTGATATTTTTAGCCTTCAGCGATAGCTGCCTGAGCTGCTGCAAGTCTTGCGATAGGTACTCTGAATGGTGAGCATGAAACATAGTCAAGTCCAATCTTATGGCAGAACTCAACAGAGGAAGGATCTCCACCATGTTCTCCACAAATACCTACATGTAACTTAGGATTTACCGGCTTACCAAGTTTGATAGCCATTTCCATTAACTTGCCAACACCTGTCTGATCAAGTTTTGCAAACGGATCATTTTCAAAGATCTTAGCATCATAGTAAGCATCGAGGAACTTACCTGCATCATCTCTTGAGAATCCGAATGTCATCTGTGTTAAATCGTTTGTACCAAAGCAGAAGAAATCAGCTTCTGTAGCAATCTCATCTGCTGTAAGTGCTGCTCTAGGAATCTCAATCATTGTACCTACTTCGTATTCAAGTTTCGCATCTGCCGCAGCGATTTCAGCATCAGCTGTCTCTACAACGACTTTCTTTACATATTTTAATTCCTTGATTTCGCATACTAACGGGATCATGATCTCCGGTTTAACTGTCCAGTCCGGATGTGCCTTCTGGACATTGATTGCTGCACGGATAACTGCCTTTGTCTGCATCTTTGCAATCTCAGGATATGTTACTGCAAGACGGCATCCTCTGTGTCCCATCATTGGGTTAAATTCGTGAAGACTGTTAATGATTGTCTTAATATCTTCCACTGATTTACCCTGTGCATCTGCAAGCTTCTTAATATCAGCTTCTTCTGTAGGAACGAACTCATGAAGAGGTGGATCCAGGAATCTGATTGTAACAGGAT